>Ga0116228_10000224_pt1 | contig 40225 bp, 32 predicted proteins | sample S1TSphfallax_2_FD_89694 | JGI IMG/M metagenome (GOLD analysis project Ga0116228, IMG submission 89694) | Host-associated microbial communities from peat moss isolated from Minnesota, USA - S1T2_Fc - Sphagnum fallax MG | ecosystem: Host-associated > Plants > Peat moss > Unclassified | place... | reverse complement strand
ATGAAGTATGTTTGATAAACTAAAGATCCATTGAATGAATGGAATGTGATTTTAATTTATTATGTTATGGACTTTTTTAAATCCCAAAAATTGTAATTATTAAAAAACCCATTTAAAACATTTAAGAATAATTCTTTCAAAAACATTTCTTTTGTGATTTTTTTGTATGTCTTATAGCATCATGATTTGAAATATGCTTATTTAAATTTGTAGTATCACACCTAATATTATCTTAGATGTGGCAAATCAATGGTAACCAAATTATTTTATCTTTGGGTTCACATATGTGATGTTGATAAACATAAAAATAGATGTGGCATCCACATTGGTAATTGGTGGTAAGTTAGTGATAATTCAATGTTTATTTAATAGTACCCAATCTTGGTCAAACTATAAATTTCACTAAAAAGTTTTGTGGTAACTTCAAACACCCCAAGACAACCTTATAACTTGGTGGTAACATATCATTGCTTATTCCCACCCCTAATCCTCCTCCCCCATTCCCAATGTTCATAGCCCTTTTTAACATTATCCCCTTGAATTACCATTTTATGGTGTTTAAATGCAATAGGGGTGCAAACAAAATATCATGAACCACACCCACCCCATTGGGCGATTGCTTATTGGGTGTTTATTTTAGAATGTTCTTGAAATAATTTGGACAAAAGTTTTTAAGAAAATCTTTCGTCACACTATTATGTTATGGTTTATATCAAAAAAATTGCTAAAAATATGTCATTGTCAAAAAAATTCAAGTCCTTTACAAGGCTTTTTACTACTTTAAAGCATTGGTTACAACTACTTGTGTACATGTTAGTGTGATTGCACCCATAAATGGAATTAATATCAATAGACATTGAATGTTGTTATGCAACATAAACCCAAAGTGCACTAATGTCAAGATTATTCATGATACAAAGGTGGCGTAATAGGTTTAGAATGATCTTAGTGTGAATAGGTTTGGCATTTTTGGTTTGGACTCATTTTGTTGGGAGAAGCAAAAAACTTCATCTTTGTGAAGTTGACTCTTTTACTCCTCTTTAGTTGTGTATGTGTTTTTTGTTTAAAGTTGTTTATTAATACATGATTAGATTGGTGTGAGGAGTGGATTTTCCCTTTTGGAGTGTGTAGGATTTTGATTATGTTTGTGTGTATATGTTTAGCATGAGTTTATTGTAATGTGTTGTCTCAAATAGCTAAGGACCTACATATAATAACACATGATAGTGAACACATGGGATGATGATGTTAGATATGATACGAAAGGTGATGGTAAGTCATCCATGTGGCATTTAAAGGGATGGTAACTAAAAGTTAAGGAAGATAACAATTGATCATTCTAACACTAGGTGTGGTATAAGATTGTTCCCATTCATAAGGAACTATTGGTGTAAGAACCTTCTCCCATTCCTATGCCTTGTGATCTACATATGTTTAGGTTCATGATAAATTTTCCTTTTCCTTTACAATCCGTAAAGCACATGATTGGAGGACATTCCCAAAATGCAAGGTTAGATTCAATTGGTGCCATCATATTGGGTTATTATTGCATGATCTTTTAAAAGATTCTAGTGATGATAATAATCAGAGTTGGTATAGATGAAACAAATATGAGGTCCAAATATATGGTTGTCAATTTGACAATCAAAAGCATTCCATTTGGAATTCCAAGCTTATTTATTTCATCAACCCATTGACATGGATATGAAAAGAAAATTCGCAAGTGCATTTTCAAAATTGAAATTTATAATCTGAAATTCAATTTAATCTAATTCAATGTGAATTCAATGTAACCAAATTATGAAAAAAAATCAAATTGGTTTCAATTGAATTGAATTTGATTCAATTAAAAAAAAATCAATGAGAGCACAACCTTAGTCTAAAGGAGAAATGTTTTGTGTTCAATTCGATTTATTCAATCCAAAAATTTGAGTTCAATTCAATGAAATTTGAAATTAGTAAAAGAAGATTCTCATTTTGTGACTTGTCTTAGGTGACTAAAAGTGTCATTTGCAATTATTTTGGAAACAAGGTATCATTTGTGATAATTTTCCAAATAATCACAAATGGCATTTTTAACTGCTTAAGACAAGTTGCAAAATGGGTCTTGCTTCTAATGAATCCGTTCATGTAGTTGTAAAAATTTGAAGTGAGATAAATTGAATTCAAATTACATAAAATGTCATGCAATATTTTCATTGAAATGGATTGTAATTTCCACATAATCAACTCATGTTTTTCATCCTTGTCATTGACAGTGCAAAGCAATGTGGAAGCCAAATTGGAATAAAGGGAAAAGGTAAAGTATGGTACATAGGCTCCACTAATTTTGACATTGTCTCCCAACTAATTTTGGGTTTGAACCTACTTTTGACCCTACATTAATTTATGAATTTTGAGAATTGTCTTTAACAAAAGTTAATCATTTATTCATTTTTATGTGATAAAATGCATGGATGCATAATATACAATATAAAGGGTCAAGTATCAAAATATATATATCTAAAACATAGTTATAAACTAGAACATATGAAAAATACAAAGATTAAGATATTGGACAAACACATGAATGCCACATGTTAAGTAAAGTTCTTGGAATGGACTTTGATTTTTGCACCCCTAGTTCCTTTATTGTGTTTGCACCCATAAGATTTTGATAAAGTGTTTAACATTTGCTGGAATGTCGATAAATTACACTTAAAATGTATGTATTTTTATTGCCCCAATTTAGATTTTGGGTGCACCCATCCAATTGATGGGCTATTTTGAAGTCTACCCATCTGCTTGATGGGTTTCTTCTCAAAATATGAATGTTAGGTAATTGATTTAATCATGCCTCTATATCATTTTATTTTTTTGGGTTATCACTTGCCTTTTTGTATCATGAGGTTTCATATCACTATCAAGTGTAAAAAAGAATTCATACGACTAATTTTTAAAATGAAATTTGTTTGATGAACATACAAATAGTTAGCTTCAATTCCTTTAAATCTTACTAAATGAGATTCTTGAAAAATTGATTTGAAAGATTATGCAAGAATGGATTAAAATAAAACACAACAATTTTTTTTAAATTAAAATTTTAATATAAAATTCGTTTTTGAGATGTAAATGCTTTAAAATTAATTTGATGATATTTTTAAAACCAAGGCTTTCATGAAGATTAAATAACAGAAATGTAACGAAATTAATTTTTAATTGATTAATTTGTTTGTATTGTTGCCTCCTTTCATGTTATAAAAACTTATTATTGCCCCATGATAGTAGACATGCATGTATGATTTTAGCTTTTACCAAGCATGTATGGGGCAAACACAACCAGTTTTAATGTCAGTGTTAGTAGGTAAGTTTCAAGGTTTTAAAAAGGCGTATGTGATCTTTGTAGATTTCTTTTCTTCTTTCACTTTGTAGCTTTGCTACCAACAGTCATTTATCAGTCATCTCTGTTCTCAAACAAACACATAACATTGGAATTTCTGTTGAAACCACAGATACATTGCACTCTCAAATTTGTACAGACAAATACAGGTCTCACCATCACTGCAACCCATTGAGTCATTGGGCTACTAGTGTCAAAGGACTTTCATCCTGACAGTCAAATTGGGACTGAAGAAAAAAACCAAAATTTCATATTCATTGTAGTTACAAACTTGATATTGATTGGTGCTTGCCACCCACATTTGATACTATTTTGTACAATGCAGCAGCAATTTTTAAGTCTAGCAGAATGTGGAGGCCACAATTGCATTCAAACACCATAGTGCTAAACTTTAAAAATCCAGGTTTCAGTCATTTTGGATGACATAAGGAATTTGTTGTTTAAGTATTTATGCTCTCTATGTCGAATAAATCTTTAGTTCAAACCCTAAACAACATCATTTCTTCCCAATCTGAAGAAAGTGTATAGAGTTCAGCTAATAAAAATTGCAAATACAATCTTGGGTCCTCAAAGTGCCCTGTATTGAAGCTCTGGACATTAGCCTTGGACTTCAATAGTCAGCACAAGACCCATCAAAGGCCCAACAATTTGCACTTCAAGACCATTTGCAGTGATATCAACATGAGGTTTGGCACTCTCACACTCTGGGACCACATTAACCTTTACCCAGTATAGGAAGATCCAGCAAATGGAGAGGGAAAAAGCCAGCAGCACAAATGCTGCTGCACTGAGAGATTGACAAACAAGAAATGATTTGAAGGATGTGCTTCTGGTTCATAAGGTTGCTGCTGAAGAAAACACGCCTATGAGGTTCTAGAGAAATCTCCACAAAAACAACATGAAGTCAACATGACAATACAAGCAGTCATAACCTTGTGAGAGTTGCACACAAAGAGTCAGACCATGAATAGCAGTGATGAGCTGCCATGACTACCCAGTGACTCCATCAGCTCCCAATGGTGGGCATAGATAAGTACACAATAATCTGCCCAAAATTCGGGCAAACGATGGTGCAAAATGTACATCCTGAGTTTCTCCTGCAGTTCTTTTGTTTGTTGCTGCTAAAAGACAACACAATCGGAGCATAATCCAATAAACCAGGGAAAAAAGAAAAAGGATAGTAGAGAATTGATCACCCACAATTGGAAATGCACAGGAGAAAAAAGAACAAGAATTATAATGTTATTTGATGGTACCATTCAGAATAGAGGATCTGCAAGGTCCTGCTGTGGTCATGAAAGGTTTCCCTTGATAGTTTGCAATTCCACTGTCATCAGTGGTTAGGTCAGGCTGGATCTTCTCAAACTGCTTCTTCTTAGGGTTCAAAACCTCCTCAGGAGAGCCTTCATATCCAGGGACTGTGACCCTTTCGCCAATCTTCGAACCCTCAGGAGGCAGAACAGGCTCACATTGAGAGTGATCACTATTTGATGCACATAGAACAAGGCCAGATGACAGAACATCTCGAACTTTACCTGGTTTCACATTTCTGAGTACCAGGACTTTCCTGTTGAGCATCTGTTCTGGAGTCAAGAATTTGGCAAGCCCACTTACCACTTGTCTCACACTGCCTTCCCCAATGTCAATCTCCTCTACATAGAGTGCATCTGCACCAGGATGCTTCCATACCTTATTGATGAGCCCAACCCGGATGTCTAGTACACTCACACTTGTATCACTTTCTTTCTTCTGAGCAGGTGGTTTCTCTTTCTTCACTTTCTTGGAGGACTCCTGAGCAGCAGCCTCATCCCCTTGTGCACCACCTACTGTTGTTGCCGCCGCTGCCGCTGCCGCCGCCGCCGCCTTCTTGTCATTCTTGACAGACACTTCGACCGCCTTACTGACCTCTACTTCGACATTGGTTGCCTCGGCCTTCAGTTCACTCGATGATGCTGTACCGGAGACTGTGGTCGTAGTCTGCGACCTAACGCTACTACTGATTGCAAGAACTGATGTTCCTTTGGATGCTGTAGCCGCTGGAGACGATCTCGGAGGGTCAAACTTCGCTTTCTCGACAGGAATGTGTGGGTAAACCTTCGCCGCTTCATCTTTGCTCTGAATGTAATCAATCCATCTCAACAAATGTGGCAGTTTCACTAGCTCCGGAAACGATTCCTCGGTCACGATGTCGTGAACAACAGCGAACATGGAAAGATCGGCGACGCTGATCTCCAAGCCTCTGCCGGCAAAAACCGACCGATTCTCCAAATGCACATTCAAAAGCTTCAACCTGCCGTCGATGTTGAGTCTGTTGCCACTGAAGGAGCTAGCGAAAGAAAGCCATTGCGAGACCTCGGCTTGCATCTCCGGCGTGGTACCGAGGAGTTGATCCGCAGCTGGTGACCCCGCCGCCTCCACGATGCACCTGCAAATAAACCCTAATCCCTTACCCTCTTCTTCAACCTCCACTCCAAGTGGTAACGATTCCTGTGAAACTTCTGTAGAATTAATTCTCTTGCAGAACAGCGCAATTAACTTCCGAGCCTTCTCTTGCTTGGCAGCCATCTCTTGTCGATGCTGCGGAAAAACGCCGACTACACCCACACACTCCCGAACTCTTGCTAGAGTTGCTAGGGTTTTGTAGCGAAGTAAGAGAGAGGAGCAAGGAAGAAGTGCACATATTGTACTACCCGTTATTTACGGGCACGATATCGGATTGGTCGAACGTGATTCGACCAATGGGTTGCCTCAAGAAGGGTTAATTACAACACAATTGAAAACACGGGCAGTAGGAAAATATTTCTGCTTGAATAGGAACGGGCAGCGTAGTGCGCGGCAGGTCGTCAACGCGGCTGAGGAAAAGCTTCGTGGAAGTGCATGCAATTTGATGCACACCGGGATAGCGATGCACAAGGCGATCGCTGAAGAAGATTTGAAGTATCAGTACGACAAATTGTGTGACATTCTTAAAAGAAGCAATTGTGAATTTTTTGATATGTAGAATGGAGTTCTCGTTTGCATATTATGGGTACTACTTCGTTCGTTAGAACCGTTATGGGGTCAAGTCTCTCAAGCTTGGGAGTCACAAATTGGTAGTTCTTCGCTGGGTTTTCACTACAGAGATGAGTGGTTTTCAGACTTTTGAGCTCCGGCTCACTCTGTTTACTTTCTGTGGTTTCGAGTAACAGAATTTTGTCTCTCAACCTTCTGAAGTCTGGACCAGTGTTGTCTGGTTCTATCGCCTCTTCCTAGGCCCCTTATTTTGAGAATGCCCCCAGGACTTTACCCTACACTTAATCCAATTAAAGAGTTGGTTTCAGTTCCCTTCTACATTGCACCTAACTAGAAGGAATAATTTGTCTAATTAGATAACCACACCCATGAAATGGGGTATTAATGTCTGAGGAAATTGCAGATGAACAAAGTGAAGAAAATAATCTTGACAGCTAACAACACAATGCAAGAGGTAACAACTAGACCCACCTTCTTTTTTCTCTGTTGAAAGAAGATTGTTTTGAACTGTTTTTTCAGGAGAGCGGGAACTAATGAATGGACAACCATCACTCAAGATGGAACTATGAGATGCCAGCCACATAGTTGCATTGAACTTGTGCCCTGACCTACAACTACATAAAAAGTTCCAGCTCTATCTTAGGCCTAAACCCAAAAGTGATGGTACAACACGTTTTTAAAAGGTACAACAGCCTGGTCCAGGTTTGGGTTTCCACAAGAGGCAGTTTCATGGTCTGGCTCAAAATCTAGTTTCAGCAAAATTCTGATCCTCTGGTCCAGATTCCCAAAAACATAACCTACAACCTGGACCTGCCCAATACCCTGAACCTGCCAACACTGGTTTGAACAATGCCCAAACCTGTTTGTCGAACCTTAATGGATGGGTGCCATTGCTGCAGCTTGACTGAAACTTGCTCACTTTCTTTTGGTGAAAAATAAGCCAACACTTGCATGAAATCAGACTGTTTTACACACAAGCTGGAAAAAGAAACTTGCAGTAGAATTGATCAACCATCAAACCATCACTTTCCGTGTGAGCTTCTAATCATTCCGTCTGCAAAAAATCTGGCACTGATCCATGGCCTGATCTCTGAGTTGTGACTTCATTTGGGTAGATGAGCAGCTGACTGCAAAGGCAACACACAGACATGTAACAGGTTTGTCCTGTCCCCCCTCGCTCCAACCTGATGTTGGTATTGTCCTCCACAGAAGGGTAGGTCCCTCCAGACCACAGTTGTGCTTCCTGCAGTGATGAGCACATTCCTACAGAAACCTGATTGAGGTTATCTGTAGCATGCGTTACATGAAAACCAGCCCAGGGTATAATCACTATTTGCTGTCTTTCAAGCTCTTTCTTTGAGGTAAACCTTTTGACATTTGAGATAGATTTGGCAGCAATGACAACGGAAGATTGAACCAAAAGAACTTGGATGAATAATACTACTCTGGATACACCATCTTCTTGCTAACTCCTCCATCTACAACAAACTCTTGACCTGTAATGAATCCTGCTCGTTCTTCATCACACAAAAACAAGCACATTTGAGCTACATCTTCTGGAATGCCAACCCGGCCAACAGGGTGCCATGCATGATCCTCAGGTCTGAGCACTCCATCCCCTGCATCATCTGTGTTTATCCATCCTGGTAAAATGGCATTTACACGCACCTTTCCTGCCAGGCTGATTGCCTGCAAAAGAAGCATCAGAAGTTTGTCAAGATGATTCTTACATTGCTAGTCATTGATTTTTGCAAAGTACAGGGTTGAACAAGATGTGAATTTTTTTTTTCACCTGTGAATGTGTTAAACCACACAGGCCAGCCTTGGAAGCACTGTAACCTTCTGTGTTTGGTTCACTTTGATATGCCCGTGTGCTTGAAATGTGAATGATACTTGATCGTCCCACTGGCATGTATGGCTGCACACATTGTGACATGTAATATGCCCCATTCAAATTCACTGCTACTGTATCTGCAAAAACCTTCAGAGGATCCTCCTTCCCCACATGAGGCAACTTTGCTGCAGCATCCATCCACAATGAACCACTTAGTAATTTTGCACCTTGTCTTGGTATACAAGGCTGCCTCCCCTCACTTGTACTCCATAATTGAGCTTTACTTCACATCAATTAGCTGAGTTCACTACTGAGGTTAGCATCTGTCAATTTGTGGGCAGGCAGTGAGAAATGTCAACAAGACATGTTCAGACAGCAGAGTCCATCATCTGAGCAACATTTCCTCTGCCAACCTAATGTCTGGCTAGACAATCAATCACTTAGGAAACTGGGAAAAGTTCGAGCCTGCATTGTTGATGAGGACATGGATTTGGTTGCCACACCATTGTGCTGCTTCTGTTATTGCATGCTTAGCCTGAGCAGGATCACTGACATCTGCTGTTACAAACAAAAAGCTCTCCAAGGACAGCTTATCATCAGCTTGATTAGGCTCTTGCACATCCACACCTATCACTTTGTAGCCCTGTCTCACACAACAAACAGTCAGTCAAGCCATGAGTAACGCTTGACATCTGCTGCTGCCTCAACGCAAGCACAACCCTCAATCACAAACCAATAATTTCAATTAGGTACCTGGTTGATGAAAGAGTATGCGAGTTGACGCCCAATTCCTCGAGATCTGGCCACTCCTGTTATGACGGCGCACCTTTGCGTCTGCATTGGTTCTTGTCCTGAAGTTTTTCTCCCAGAGTTTACTATTTCCAGAGAAGCTCTGCTGCTCCAATTTGGGCCGATGTTGGCAGCACCCCAATCAACCCTCCTACTACTACTCCTTGCCGAGGTGATGTAACAGCTGCTGAGAGACAGCTGCAGATGGCTTCGTTTGTTGCTCCTCAGGGCTATGGCAACGAGGGTAGCACCATGCGAGAGAGTGAGGAGCATGGTCGGGGAGAGACTTCGGAATCCTAAACCCTAAACCCGCAGGTAGCCTAAACCCTAAACCCCACATTCACAGGAATGTCCACCAGGTGTTAACTTGCTGTGAAACGTGTGTACTGCAGGAGAGAGACTTCAGAACCCTAAACCATAAACCTATATAACCCACAATTTGAGTAATGTTCATCGGATGGAACTGTTTTTGTATAGGAGAAGGGCTGAATACTTGGGCACAGATCTCAAATCACGGAAGGGCCTGTACTCAGGTCCTTCTCCTACGTAAAGCAGAGCTGGGATTTTTTCACTTTTTAGAAATAGTGACAAGCTGGCTGGTACCTTCCGCTGGTGAGAAGACCCAATACAGCATGGTTGGTACCTTCCCGCTTGCTGAAAACAGGTTTCTTCAGGCAAGTAAGCTGAAAATACAAAGGAACCTTGAACCAGTGTTGGGTGGGTATCAGCTATCCAGTCATATATCTATCTGTGCACAAATATCAAAAATTCAAATTGAAAGGGAACATTCCGACCCAAATTCCCTGCCTTCTGAGGAAAAATGGCCAATTTTTTTGAAAAAGAATTAGCCACATTTTCAATCCAATTTCAAAGGGTGGGGCATTTTTTGTACTAGTTTTCACTTTTTGGAAAGGTTCTAGAAACCTGTCATCATTTAATGCTAAATCCCTCTTGGGATGCTCAAATATGACACAATATTAGAAATTTGAAAAAACAAACACTATATAGGTGGGTGTAGCAACTATTAATATACCTGTCAGTTGAGTCAGGATAAATTCAAACATTAAAAAACAGGTACATGTTAGCCAAGTAAGAGCAAATTGAAATTTACACAAAAAATTATATTTGCCAAGTGAAGGTAAATTCAAATTTCTAAACAATATCTCAATTGGGTTAATGGAGTCCTGCTATGGCTTAGGAAATGGATTCTATTCTGAAAAACAATGCACTGAGTAACCCTAAAAATGTACACAAATACTTCTACATAGAAATGACATAAGTATTTAGACATCAGAAAACATTTAAATATGATGGGATTCAATTTTAAATCAAATCATTACACAATGCACAAACTTGTAAACTGATTCATCAATGTATTGAAGCGAAAAAATTGTTGCATATTTTGGAATTGCCATAGAACCTCAATCACCTTATGACCATTGGATATAAATTATCAAATCATTAAACTAAAACATAATTTGTTTGTTAATCTAAATTCTAACGACCATGACTCATGAGAGTTGTAACAAAGCTGGTGGCCACAAGGTGTTTCTTCTTTATATTATGCTTAAAACTTGGGTATACTAGCTAGAACACATGTAAATATGTAAATTAATGTGATATAGTATATTATTGAATATGAATATTTAAGAATAACTATGAGTGATTTTAATTACACTTAATTAAATAATATCACGTCCATTGGTCACCAAGTAATCATTTTCATTTTTTACATTGAGGTAATACATGAATGAGAAGGAACAATGTAATCTACATATACATATTCATTTCAATAAATGTCCCAAAACCTAAACAATAGAGATTATGCTTAAATTGTTGAGATATGTGCCCTACTAAAAGCAATTGTTCGAGCAATTGCATGATGTAAGCTAATATTGAAGTTTTTCATGTATTTCATTCATGTAGTCATATTGAGAGACTTGCTCTGCACTTAGAGGTTCATTAGCACACCTCTTAGTGTTGCAGTCAACATTTCAAAGGTCAGGGGTGTGAGGTGAAAACTGCCATGCAACACCACCGCATCTAGTGTGGAGAGTTGCAAAGTCAAGGTGCGCTCTAACACATTGAGATTGATGTTTGTTTGTTTAGGAATTATTTGGCAACTTTGAGAGTGGAGTGGTCCCTTGACTAGGTTGTTTTGCTTGTAGATTGGTAGGTGCATCTAGAGACATCATGCCCTCATGATCAAGTGATTAGTGAAGAAGAATGTTATGGAACCCATATATCATGTGTTGCCTTGCATTAGAATGCAAAGCTTTGTGTTCACTAGGCAAAGGTTAGCCTAACAAAAGACCCAATGCTTGCCAACCGGAGCCCAAGCATGTTCATCCCTTTGCCTTCTACCAAAACAATTGTAGTAGTTTGGGACTACAAATCTAGACCTGCAAAGGGAAAAAATTGGCGTAAATCTGTTCAAAATGGGTCACAATAAAGCTTTCCATGTCCCATTCAATAATGGTTAAGTGTCCATGTTAGTCTCTTCTTCTCCCTGAACTAATCCATATGTGATAAAACCGTCAACAATCATGAAAGGAAACAGGTCTAGATGAATCTTCTTCAGTAAAAGGCTTTCTGATGCCACATGCACATTGCCACAATGGTTTGATCTTCAACTAGGGAGTGATGAACACAAACATAGTGTGCATGGGAGAGGATGTGATGTCTCTCTAAATTGCATGGGGAAGAAGATAACCCAACATAGATGCCAAGATTATTGTAGCTTCTGAAGTCCATAATATGTAGTTGCTACCTAGCTAGAAATTTTCTCAGGTGTTGGTTGATTCCAAAAATCAAAATTCACCCACCTTCATTCTTTAGCTGGAACCTAGAAGACATGAAAAAGATAAATGTGATAACAGCTACACAAGCAGAAAATCTACAATCTTATTTGCTTGTGGATCAAATCTTAAGTTTTTGCACCAAATCTGACAACACCCTACATTTTGAACCAAATCCTATTGTTTTGCACCAAATTGCATATAATCATCAAGCATGAGGTTTCTTTCTTTAGGCCCTGTATGAGTGATTCTTCAGCCATGATATCATCACATACTAGAATGAAGGATCTGATACATACAGATTGGTGGTTCTAGTTAATGCCCCCCTGCATTGCCCCTTCTTCACTTGACAGTTCTCGCTTGAATTTCTGTTTGCTGTTGTGAATCCAGTACTTGAGAGTCTTTGGCTCAATACCTGGAAGGAAAACACATACACACACACACACACACACACACACACATGAGTAGTACTTATAATTTGTGACTTCCATCAAACAAGACTGATGTCAAAGACAATTTCTTGGTAGGCCACAAAGAGAAAACAAAGATGCAATGAAGCATGGGTGTGGTTGTCCTGTAAATTCTGTGGTTGGGATTCAGAGCAACCAGAGTCCACCTACAGTTTGGCCATCTTACAAAATAGGTCAGTCAATTTGCTAAATCTTAATAAGCCTGGAATTGGCTCTTTACCTATGTCGGTACAAGCAGCATCGATTGTTTCTTTGCGCTGTCCAACAACAGTCCATCCAGCTCTTTCTGCAAACAGATTCAGCTTATATCGTTGTTCTTCTGTAATATGGGTTCTCTTTCTCTTGAACTTTCGTGTGGCAGCAGCAAGCTCTGAAGCACCTCCAGTTGAACCCCGTTCCAAGAATAACCTTTGAGAGCTAAGTCCTCCCGTTACAGACACACCTTGTGTGGTGTTACCAACTGTAGTATGATGATGTTGATGATGATGCTGATGCTGATGGCTGGCCAAGGAAAGTGCTTGTGCAGCACCAATACGACCAGCTCCTGTATTGCATGGCTGAAGATACAGGGGCATTGCAGGCATAATTCGAGCTGCAGCTGTTGGTCCTGATCTCTTCTCCACTGTACTAACTGGGCTAACATCTGATGACAAAGGTCCCTGCTCTGCAACACAAGGAAGAGGACTTGGAGGAGATGCTGCCTCAACATTGAATTCCTTGTCCTCTTGAATTCCTTGCTCGTGGGAGCTTGCTGTGATGTGCTGCATGTGGGTCATTGTTGTTGTTCTTGAGCTCATCTTTTGGAGGAGGGTTAAATACTCAGCAGTTGAAAGCATCAACTGCAGCAAATGCAAAATCAGCATTGTACTGTCTGAGTGGGAGGAAGAACACAACAAAGATAATGTTTGCTCTATGCATGGAGACATCAGCATGAAATCTGCTCAAGAAAAACAATCAATCACGGTAGTACGCTTCAAGGTTACCGATAAATCTAATCCATTACAACAACTGACTTGGCTAACTTGAATCATCAAAAAATAATGAAGATAGAATCATCACATACCTTAGCAATATGGTCAAGATTTTCAACAGAGATTTTGGCCATTACGTTGTGTTCTCTGATGAAGAGATCTTCAACCCTACCTGCTGCATGATGATTCTGATGACGGTGGCTTAGACATGGTAGTTCTTGGGAGAGAAGAGGAATGGTACGACTTGCAGCAGCCATGAGTTCATGAGCAACACGCTCAATTTTGCAAATGGAAGTGACATGCTCATTCTCCCCTGCTCCCTCTTTTTCATGCAGCTGTTGCTGCTCCATGTCCTCATGATCATCTTTCCCCCCTTGGTCATGACGGTCCCAAGCTAACTGCACACGCCGATGGAAGTTTCTATGGCAACCACAAGCTGCACATGCCAAAGCATTCTTGCCTTCTCTTCCTGCATGTGCCCCCATATTACAATCACAAAAGCACTTTGACACCCACCACACCCTAAATCCTAAAAGATTGCCTTGAAGGAGCATCATGAAGATTGATAACATCAAAAGGAATCAGGAGGTCCAATCAAGGGGTTAACTTCACAACTTTGCAAACTGATGATAATCATTGACAGTCTACTCAACACACACAGATCTCCTTACAGTGCAAGTTTGACATCTGGAGATCAAGATGAGAGAAGCAGTTTAGAGCTGCAAGCATTCATCAAATTACTCAAGGAGGTTTGCACAGAGATTATCAAGAGCAGTGGACAACAAACCTGATGGCATGAATTCTCCACAACCATCTATGGCACAGACTCCTCGATCTGCTGCTAAGTTCTTCTGGCATTCTCGATACATAACACCACGAGGAGCTGCAGCAGCACCTTCCAGACTTACACATTGAGCTGCAGTGGGTTCTGAATCCAGCTTGTCTCTCCTCCCAGCTAGACCAGCAGGAGCAGCTCCAGCAGTTCTGAGCTGCTGATCTTGCTGGTACCTCCAAGTCTGGAAGTCATTGGCCTGCACCATGACATCTCTCACATGTCTGCTTTGAATATCACCTCCACCCAAATCCACAGCTTCTTGCTCTCTTATAATGTGGGGCTCTGAGCTCTCCTTTGTGTGCCTGCTGCAGCTTTCTACCCCCAAAACTTCTCTCTGATCTTCCATATTGGTGTGTGGCTCTTCTTCTCCGTAGCAATGAACCTGGTGAACAGCAGCAGCAGCAGCAGAAGACCTTCCAGCTTCACCGCTAGATCCTTTACTAACAATATGATTGCTTCCAGCTGCAATACTGAGGTGCAATGGAGAAGCTGCAGCAGCTCTGGTTGCGTCTGCAAGATCTGTGCTAGCTGTAGTACTGAGGCTGTTGGGGTGTGTTCCACACTGATCTCTGACTCCTGAAGTACCTGATCCTGATCTTCCTGTGATCAACTCAACATCTTGCTCGTTCAGAAATTTACCATTTACTCCTTGATCATCTCCTCCAACTGTGCAGCTTTCAAAGCTTTGAAGAACCAGACTTGGATGCTGTGGTGGTGGCTGATCAGCAGCCAGCTGCAGCTTCATGTTCCACAGCCTCCTGGTATGATATAATAGCTGCAGCTAGACTTTGTTATTAGATCCTGCCAATCATGATGTCTTTCTCAAGCTCACAATTCTTGTGAACACCAACATCTAGATATTCTTATACAGCAGTCGCAAAGATTGACAAAGCTCTGCAAATTCTAGCTACCTCTCAAAGAAATCTTCGCTGAATCAAGCATTTCTCTAAGTAAAGATCATCTCACAGCTTCAAAGAATGGGTTTTGATGCAATGCACATTAAATGTGAGGATTCTCAAGCCCCAATTCTAGTTGCGCACAAAAGGATTCTTCCCGAGATCACTGTTGAACCTTGGGAGCTAGCTACTGGTCTGATGCAAGCTTGAGGCACACATGATGAGCATTCTCATGCAGCAACATGACCAAGCCGGTGACCATGATTTCTTCCACCCATGCATGGTCAGACTGAGAATTCCAATTGTTCTACAATTTCAGTTCTGCATGAGAACCCTTTACACTTCAATGTCTGTGAATAAAATTTCACACCATCCACTTCACAAAACATGCAGATTTCTGGGGAGAGAGAGAGAGAGAGAGATGAGGACATGGATCAAATCCAAAACAAAACTTGCTGCCACCAAGGAATGATTTTCCTCACGGACAACAGAAAAACTGAAACAGAATTGCAAGCTCTTCACATAACAGTCCAGCTGCACACTAACAACTTGGTCATTGCTTCAGCAGCTATACTTCTGATTCGGTCACCAGTGCTGCAAAATCAGATCACCAGACATGTCGTTTTCGATTGAAGAAGTCTGGGTGTCATGAGAGTTTACAAGTCTTCCTACTGGTTCATGTCTAATCCGGGATGATGATGATCGTAGTAACCTAGACCTTGTTGTCATCTCATCGTTAGCAACAAGTTTCTTGCAAGGCTTCCAAGACCTGCTGGGTTCTATAGCTTGCAGAACAAGGTACAAAAGCTTAGAGTAAATCCACTGTGCAGCCAGACAGACAAAGAGAGAGAGAAAGAGAAGAACATGTGGGCTATGGTGCTTTCAGAGTACCACCTGCTCAGCGATAATCCAAGTGTTGGTGGAAAGCCTCCTTGAAACTCCTGGTGGATCCAAAACCCCAGCTCCACAAAATTTCTCTGCAAGTTGAGGGCGAGAAAACCATCTCTCTCTCTCTCTCTCTCTCTCTCTCTCTCTCTCTCTCTCTCTCTCTTCAGTGCAGTAGCAGCAAAAATGTTTGTTGGAGTGCTGAGTTTCTTGGACCAAAGCTGGTGCTGGTGCTGCATTTAACTAAGTTCCTCATTCCATTCCTAGTTTGTTCCAACAACAACTTGTTTAACTTCAACTCAACCAACACAAACACAAACACCAACAAAGTCCTTAACAGCAAATTCCTGAACTTCAACTCAACAAAGACACACCAACAAAGTTCTTAATAACAATTTCCTGAACTTCAACTCAACAAACACACACCCCAACAAAGTCCTTAATAACAAATTCTTGAACTTCGACTCAACAAACACCAACAAACAATTCCTTAACAACGAATTCCTTAACTTCAACTCAACAAACACAAACAACAAAACAATTCCTTAACTACAATGCAACAATAACAACAACAACAACAACAACAACACAAAAATGCATTCCTTAACTTCAACTCCACAACAGAAACAGAAACACTTTCTTAAATTCAACTCATAGACACAGAGTTATGTAACAATTCCTTAACTTCAAGTTCTCAACAAACACAAACAACTGGATCCATCTGATCTGATGACGGCTCAATCAGTATAGTCTGCAGTACCTCCTGTGTTTAGTAATTATCAATCCAGCACTGCAACTTTAGGCCTAGTTCTTTTCATCAGCTTCTAACTTTTGATTAGTTACTAATCTTGGTGATTAAGCCAAAGCCAACTTGTATCTTTGGAAAACCCAAAAACAAAACCAAAATGTAACAAAACAAGCAAGTTTTTGCCCAAAAAAAAAAAAAAAACAAACACAAAAGCAAAAGCAAATCACTTCCAATTTTTTCTTCTTTGATTGTAAAGCTAGTTAGTTATTGCAACTCTTCACAATCTCCTACTGAAGTAACAGCATAAGCTTGCAATTAATTATTAGAACTGAGGTTAGCCAAAAACTAGAAGCAATTGGAGCCCAAGTTTGAAAGAGGAACCCTCAAAAAAAAAAAAAAAACCCAACCACAAATACTCTTCCAATTTTCATTAATAGTTAACTGTAATTTGGATAATCATGTTTGTTACAGACTAAGTTAATGGTGAATGAAATCATTAATTAGTCTGTCAGACTAGTGCAAAAACTTGATTAATTTTTTTGTTTTTCTACAGCAACAAATGACTTGAAGTTTTCTCTTGGCCTTCTTATATGGTGGTAGATCTAGCCTATAATGTGATCACTTGAATAAAGTGATAGCTTAATAGTCCTTTACCCATTGCCCAAAGGCCCCAAACATAACTAAGCTGATACTAAATTAAAAGAATTATGCAAGTTTTTGCCATTAGCCTAAACAGATGAAGCAGTATGCACCCAGGGAGCGCAGGTTTTTTTTGTTCTTTTGCAGGAGGGGTGGGTTGTATTAGATTTTTGTTATTCCTAGCATGTTCCCCATGAAGTTCTCAATGGGTTCTCAATGGTGCCTCACTTCATGCCATATCCTTAGCCCTTGGTTCTATTCTTGTAACCTTTATGAGCAGCCCAAAGAAGGAGATCACAATATTTCTATTTTGAGACTCCCCAAAGCTTGATTTATTTTATTTTGTGATGAGCCAATGAAAAATGCCCATGGCAAAGGGAATTTTTTTTGAACTTGGGAATCCACATACGTAATTAATCGAAGTCAATTTATGTGTGGATAGTTATAGCAAGCTGTGATTAAAAAAGAACAAGATGGTTCTCCACCTTCTCATGATGATCAACTCTCTTGTGATCAACAAATTATGAACACAAGAAATGGCTGCGGTGTCCTGTACAACGTTAGTTATCCAAAAGACCCATATCTAATTTGTGGCTGGTTGCAAGTTTTGTAGTAGTAGTAGTAGTTGAGGGCAAGGTGAGTCATGTAGTTGTCTTGGGAAAGCATGATTGCAATCACTTGGGGTGGGTAGGTTCAACAAGTAGGTTTGCAACACTCCAGTTGTGATTTCTTGGTTCAATTTTTGCCCTGCACCCTCCTCCCCACACACACACACACACAACATACACACATTCGGCATGCTTTATGTTCCTGTCATACTAACAAAAGCCTAATGTGCACCCTGCACATTTGCTGCCTCACTTGGACATGGTGGTACTGATCCACAAGTTTTTACATGCATAAAGTCTTTTGGTGAAAATAAATTAATGATTTTCACACTGCATATTTCCATCAACAATTTCCGCCAAGGTTGCTTCTGAGTCCTTGGAAAAAATTTAAGGGCATGTAAATTTAAGGGCTTTACATGGAATCGTAAATTTTTCTGTGCATTTTGCATTGGCTGGTCCATACCAGTGTTGCTCTGGTATCAGGAAAATGCTAGGTATGCACTAGGGTATAGAAGAACCTATCAGTAGGTCATCAAGTTACCAGTAAAAAGGTTGAGAACCTAGTTGTCGATTCTTAGTGAATGTGATGCGTTAGGGTTAACCAAACATTTGGGTTTAGGGTTTTGCAAAATCTATGTGATATCAAGGCCCAGCCATTTGGCTGGAGCTCCGCAAAGAAAAAGCTAATATTAGTTTGGTTGAATACATGTTTATGAGTGCCTCCCTTGGAGATGGCGACATATATTTGATGCATTTAGGAGTCATATTTATGAGCTTTGATTTGCTATCACAAGGAAGAGTTGTATATTAAGAGGTGAGATTTCTTAACTAATTCTGCATTTTTCTTCTATTAATTATTTTCATGCTTGCAACATGTTTATTGCTCATCATGTTTTTTGGAGTCTTTTGTGCTTTTTGTGTCTATGCTTTGTTGAATCATTTCTAGAGATGGATGCCTTCAAGTTGTTGGACTTTTATGCAAATGAGCTCACCATTGTAGGGCTTCATAATTTGGATGTGAACAAGCTTGAAACTTTTATATTGTTACAGGACATGCTACAAGTTCAAGGTGTAGTTGATGAAGAACAAGCTAAAGAAGAAGCACTTTGGAAGCAATGATTGACATTGCTCACCGCCACTACAAGGAATCATCGCTTTTTGATTAAAAATTTCAATAAAAGAAAACCTTTCATATGGTTTTCTTGCCCCCATGTCCAACTTGACCAAAGTGTCATTTTGGAAAAGTTGATTTGAACCTGACCATTTTGTCTTTTTAACTAATTTTTTTTACTAGGTTTTTTTACCAAGTTTTAAAGTTAAACCACCATGACCATTATATAATTTGGGCAATGACAAAAAATATACATTATTTAAATTATTTTATTTAAAATTGATATGAAAACATTATTAAATTACTCTACCTACCCTACCTTACTTACCTACCTAATTAATAAACCTAATAATTAATGTAAAAAAATACTTAATTTATTTATCAACCCTATGTCCTAGGCTTAGGTTAGGCCATCAAACTTAACCACTTAAGCTAGATCAAACCACTTAGGCTAACCCAAGCCCCTTAAGCTAGGTGGTTTAGTAGGCTTTGTAACTTAGTCTACCTAATTAAGTCACCTAAGTAGCCAAGGTAGCTTAGCTTATATCGCAAGTGTGGAGACTTAAACTCTTCACCTCCACATTGAATAATCAAGTCTTTAACCATTGCACCATCCTCTTGGTTTAGGTTACCTACTTAGTAGATTTAGGTGATGTAACCTAAGTAGCTACAAACTTAATAGGCCTAAGTAATTTAAATTAGACTACATATTTACCTAGTAGGCCTAGGTGGCCTAAGCTTGGCTACATACTTAGTAGGCCTAATTGGCCTGGGTTAGACTACCTACCTAATAGGCCTAGGTGGCTTATGTTATGTAGTTATCAATTGGATCTCAATAGCCTAGGTTAAGTTACCTATCAAGTAGTTAGGCCTAGGTGGCCTAGGCTATTAACCTAGTTAGTAGGATATGCTACCTACCTACTTGGCCTAGATGGCCTATGTTATTTACTTACTAGGCCTAGGTTATATACTTATAATAAACTCAAGTTAGTAGGATACCTACATGGCTAATAGGACTACTTAGTAAGCTTAAGATACTTATGTAAAAGGTTTACATTTCCTAGTGGGCTACTTAGTAATCCTAGGTTATGTCCTAGGTAGCCTATTAGGTAGGTGTAGGTTAGGCTACCTATCTAAACTACTAGCTAGGTTATTATTTAACAAGTAGCCTACTAACCTATTAATTTTGTTAAGCTAGATAGATAATATAAACATAACCTAACCTATTAGCTAATGGGCGAACCCATCCTTGGGTGGTACCACTAGGAACTGCTTCAAATAATGATTAAGGAACTAAAAACAACCAAATCATTTTTTTGGGCCCTTTTCATGAAATGTTTTCACAACTATAAATTATTTTTTCATGTTTATCAATTGCATGTTTTAATATATGGTTTCAAACTTATTTGGGAATTTAAAAAATTAGAAACTTGTAAAATATATATTCTTAATTAAAATGTCAATTAAAAAATCTATAGCCTCAACTTTGAAAATTCATAACTAAATCATATTTAATCAATTAATTTCCAAATAAAAACCTAAAAAAAATGACTTCCAAATTACCTTAAGAAAAAAATCCTAAAACAATTCTTAAATTATGTTCCAAGTTTGTGTTCTTGACCAAAAAGTTCAAGGAAAAAAATAAGCATTACATTTTTGAAACTTTTATTAAATGTAATGATTAGGAACATCAAAATACACAATATTTTTGATATTATTGAGATTTCAAAATCTATGGAACCTAATAAATGTATTCAAAAAATAAAATGAAATGTTCATTTAAGTGTTTCCTATCAATTCTCAAAGTTCGATGGGTGCAAAAAAATCAAGGTGTGACATTTTTAATGGTACCACCCAATGGTGGGCTTGCCCTAATATGTTACGTTAGGTAGGTAGTTTAGATTTAACAATTAAATTAAGTGATCAAATGAGTATGGCTCATTTGATTAACGGTCAAAACACGATGGTTAATTTGACTAAACCCTATCCATTCAATATGGCCAATTTGATTAAGCCATGGCCATTTTGATGGACAATTGTTCATTTTGACAAAATCTTTGGCTTGACACTTGGTCAAAAATGTCACTTTAGTCACATGTACTAATCAAATGTAACATATGTTTATCATGCCCCAAACATTTAATCAAAATGGACATACCCTTTGGTTGATGTGGACATTTCGGTCGAATTAACCTTTTGAAAAGCCGTGATTTTTTGTAATGTGCCAACCAATATTTTTGGGTTTCATGGCATCATGTAATAGAGTTGTGAGCTTTATTTGTGTTAAAAGACAGTAGTGCCAAAATTGATGTGTAAGGAGTGCAATTCATAGGTGTGTGATGTGTCATTTTAAAAAAAATTCAAATGCAAGTTCTCAGAGTTCAACCAAGTCTCAAAAAGGTTTCATAACTTACAATTTTGAACATGACATCATAGCCATGAAAAAACATGTTACAAATGAATGTGGCCCAAATTTAATGAACTACATGGTGCACAAAATTAATCTAGAGGGCATAAATATTAATAAGAGATAAAAATGTAAGAGTAGGGCATTTGTCACACCTATAGCTATCATTAATTTTTTTGGAAATGTGAAGCCTTGCAAAAAATCTAACCCAATGCACATGGGGTTCATTGAGGATCTTGTTTTGATGATTACTAAAGGCTACATGCCATTATATATTGTGGGGAACCCTTGGTTAAGGCAAATGGTGTTGCATCTTTGTGGTCAAGTTTAGTTTCCTTTTCACAAACAACTTGTTTGTGAACACCTTCTTACATTGCTTCAAAAACCATGGAAATTTATATGTTTCTTGCCAATGGCCAATTGTGATAACAACATTTGACCTATGGATGTCAAGGTCAAGGTATGACACATTTGCTTTGGTAATTAATTCAATTAAGTAAAGTTGGGTTTCTTGTCACATAAATGTTGGACTATTTTAAACACTCAATACTTTTGGTGCAAGTTTTACAAAATAAGTGAAGGTTTTATTGGTTGAATTCAACTTGAAAAGTAAGGTCATCATGTATGTCAAAGATGAAGGAGCCAATCTAAATTCCTTCACAACTACATTCATTTTTGTTATGTCATGTGAACTTCTATAGTTGCTTTAGTCGTTTGCTAGTTTTTACTTTGGTCATGCTATGTCTAAAGCAATATGCCACGAATGAAGCTAAGGTGGGTGCGAGCATGAATGAAGTCAACATGAAAGATGCATAGGCTACTTTCTTGAAAAAAATTATTGGACTAAAAAGTCCAAGAAGAGCAGACATGAATGGGAGAAGGCTTGTCATGAGGTTGGCTTGTGACATAGAAAACTCAAGACCTTTTGACTAGCTTGTGAAGATGAACTTTGCCAAATGTAGCATATATTGATAACATTCACATATTCTAAGGTCTTTTGCAATAAAATCACCTTATAAGCAAAAAAAGTCTCACATGAGCAATTGTTTGAACAATAATTAAAACCTTAAACCCAATTGGTCATCATTGCTTGTTGAATCAAAGTTGAGGGTATTGGGGTCTAAACATGTTACTAGGACCCACACTTGCTTCCTTGGTGCTTTGCTTAATGATTGTTTATTCCAAAATATTTTCGAAATATCCTAAAGATATTCCATTTGTAAGTTTAACAAAATCTTTACAAAGTCCCTTTGACTCATAAAGATGTTGCATTATAATGTTATAGTAAAATTTGATTTAAATAATGTCTCAAAAAATGTCATTTTAAGTCCATGAAAAAGTCATTTATGAGTTTTTCAAATGCTAAAAACACTTGTCACACTATTAAAAAAATGCTTTTGGGTATCAGTACTCGTTAGATTTGTTTCAAACTTTTTCAAATGTTTCCATAATGTATTAGAAACATTGTTGTATACATTTACCAAACATTTTAAATATTGACTTGACTTAACACTTTAAAATGTGTAAAATTAAGCAGTTGTTACACCTAAAGTGGGTCCTAGTAATGTGTTTGGACCCATTGGTTACTATGAAATGCATTGTTTGCTACTTTGGCAATCATGGGGACAATGAGGATGAAATATGACCATTGAGCTCCTATTGTTCCTCCACTTTAGTGTGGTGAATTTGATCAAGGGATTGAGATTTTGTATAGTACAATGGCTACAAAAGTCATTAATGAATTGTGTCTTTTTCTAAGTTTTGCAGAATCTTTTTCTTAGGAAAGAGCCCACAACATGGTTGTTTTGATGTTGGATTCATGTTTCAAAAGCATGGATTGCATCATGGATTCCATCGACAAGGATCAAGTTGTCATATTAGTGCAACAATATGATGAGTTAGTTGTGTGATGGGATTTTTGAATCTAGATCAAGTTGCAAGCTCAGTTTTTCCATCATTTGAGTTTCCTTTGACTTCAATTGGGTTGTTTAGGTCAACAACTTCAATATGAGAGGCAACTGAAGGCCTTCTCAAAGTTGAGCTATCTTTGTTTTGTTTGTTCAATGTGGAGAATGTTGATGGCCTTGATCCTTTGATATGATGGTTTGTTAATGAATCTAGGTTCCCAAATGTCAACTTTTTGGCACGATAGATTTTAGGCATCCTAGGTTCACATATTGAGATTGAATGGATTTTCTCTGTTGCATGTATGCTCATTAATTTGCAATGATGTTGTCTTGGGGTTGAGAACCTTGACAAACTTGTCATGATTAACAAAAATTGGCCTATTGATGCATGAGTCAATTGCAAGCTTGTTGCTGGAGACAAACTGGGAGAGTTTTTTGTGGCAAAGGAGATGTTATTGGAAGAAAATGAAGAGTTGCTTGAGAAGGCAAGCTATTTTGAGGAGAAATAATCATGTGTTTGAGGATGTTAGATGGGTTGCTTATGCATTTTGATACCGCCTTTAGATGCTCATACACATTGTTGATTATAGTTGTTTGAATATATTGTTGCAAAAGTTTAAATGTTGCTTGACTCTTGAATCATTGAATGCTTGTTTTCTTATTTGTTTGTAATTCTTCCTGGCATCCTAGCACTTTGTTGGAAACATACACATTAACAATGAAAAACCCTAAACCTAACACCAATACTTGAGTTCTTATTTTGCCAAGTTCAACAATCACATACCTGATGGATACTGATGTTGCCAATTTTCAGCCAGCAAGCTATTGATACCACACTGGTACCAAAAAATTGAATTAAAAAATAAAAATAAAAAGCCTATCCAAATTTTAAAATAAAAAAATTGATACCAAGAAACTCCTGGTATCTGCAAAACCTGATACCAGAACAACACTGGTCCATACTTGCATCTGGATGATGGAAGTCTGATTGGGTATTTTGGCAGTTGTTTCTTGAACCCTTTACAAGAAAGGGTCCTCTAAAATTGAGCCTTTGCTTTCATGATAGTGTAGCTCCTTCATATTATGTTACGTCTCAATATCATGAGAGTATGAGAAGTAGTAATCTTATGCAATTGACAATTAGAAGATGCAATCATAATTGGTGTTTTCAAACAGATGATGATCAAAACTGTTTGTCATTCAGCAAGAATCAAAGGGCAATCATGACTATTGATGAGACAACATAATATGGAGAAGCTGCACTAAACTGGGCGGCTGTTACAAAACAGAATTTCACTATGACATTACAGATATTCATAAAGTGACTCCCTTTTGGGCCTTCTTACATCCCCAAGCTCTCTTTCAATCTCTAAACATTATCCGCAAAGTAATGAAATTTTATTATATATGAGTACAAAATGTTGAAACCCAGGATTGAATGCATGAGACTAGAATATCTGTAGCTGCAGTACATAACAGTGTTTGGTTGAAAACAATAAGGAAAAACGTTCATATTTGGTGCTAACTTGAGTTTTTCAGTCCCTCTTTAAGCCCAATGTACTGTTTTTCACTGTTTCTGTTGCTTCGGTCCTTATGCTATGTAAAGCCCACAGACCAAGGCTTCATGGAAAATTGGGACTCCCTGGGCTCCTTCCTAGAGGTCTTTTTATTTCCGTAAAGCCCTGGTCCTATGGCTTTTTACCCTACACCTAAAAACCTCTGGAGAAATTCATATTGTAGTTGAAGGGGCGCTTACAATGTGTAAGTTCCTGTGGGGCATTTTGAAAAATGAAACTCCTGCAAGAACAAGCATTTCATTTTCCAAAAATACCTATGTCATTTTTTACTTTTTCCTCATGATACCCGATGCATATCCTATGGGTACCCACTGGGTATCATGGGAAAAGAAGTTTTAAGGAAAAAAATTGATGGAAATCTGTGGCAATGGCCTCGGGCTGGGGAGTTTACACTACACAAAAAGTGTGCAGATGGCATGGGGGCTATGGAGAATGATGGTTGCAGAGTGAAAATTAGGGGAAATGAAATTCCAATTAGGGCAAGCCAGCCAACTGGGTGCTCGTAATAATTGGCCAAATTCACATATTAACTAACCATGGCTGAACAAAATGATGCACAAGGTTACTTACATTAGCTTTGTAGTTGTGCATTTGTGACTTCTTGGGTTACAACTATGGATTTGCACTTCAAGAGCACAATAGTACTCAGTTCTTCAAAAGTGTTTCCTCAAGGGGACCATTCGGTAAATGATTATCCCTTTCTCCTTTCTACCAAACAAAAACTACAGACAAATGAGGGATCATCTACTACTTCCCTTAAAAACATTGAAAGTTTCAACATGATATATGTTAGAACAACAATGTGCATGCACCTGAAAACAATGGGAGAACATCTTGTGCATGAAATTCATGGCTATAATGGTGGTGGTCGGTTTTATATGATGCTTTGATTACATGTTCATTTTGCTGAAGATGGGGGTTTGAAATTCAATCTTCTAGACTTGTTGTTTCATGAGTTTTACCAAGCTCCACCACTACTTGAGACAGATTAATGGGAACAAGTTTGAGCTGTTGTTGCTGCATTCCAACAAGATGCTGCAATTCTAATATATCTCCAGTCTCAGAAATGGGTGTAGAAAAGGGCCTGGTGTCATCCATATTGGAGCTTCTAGCAGCACCAGCTTCTTCTTGCATATTGCTTGCACTTGCAGAAGAAAGACATGATGATTTAAGATCAGGTGGGAGAGGAGCAGGGTGGGCAAAGTACATGGGCTCTTGTGTCCCAGGAACCCGAACCAAAATCATAGTTTCGAACTGATGAACAACATCATCATCAGCATCATCATCATGATCCCTTGAACTCCTCACTGAATTATTGAAATCATCCTGATCATCAGGACTTGCGCCGCCCCCCCCATTGTCGTCAGCAGAAGAAGAGTTGAGACCTGCACTGCTTTCATTGTTTTGCAAGCGGTAGTGATAGTGGTTCATGTAATGGGAATAACATAAAAGAGCAATAGCTACAATGATGAGAAACAGCATGGATGCCATTCCTGCAATCACAAAGAACATGGTTGGTGCTTGCTGATATGTGCTTGTGCTCGATTCATCATCCCCTTGATTTGAGTAATCCGTATCATTTGGGGCTGGAGAAGAAGAAGGGGGAGCAGGGGGAGGAAGAGGTGCTGGTGCTCCAGGTGGTAGTGGTCCTAAACCCAACATTATTGAGGAAGTCTGTTTCTTTGGCAACAAGAGAAGCATTTTTCTGCTCCACCCTGAAAATTTCCGAAATAATTTTTTTAAACCCACAACCTTGTCCTCTCATCAAAACCCTTATACTTGAAGAAATAACAATAAATATGATGAAGCACAATAATTGAAACTTGTGTTAATGAATTTGATTCAAACCAGATGTGAACACTTCTGCATTCCAATTCATAACCTGTTCACAAGATCAGAGGGTAACTTGCTGCTTACCATGAGAGAGCCCATGTGGTGATGCCCACCACCCATGTGTGACATATGAACTGAATGTGGTCTGAGCCATGTAATGAAATCCAAAAGCTTGTCTTCAATTTGGCCACAGCAAGGTGAATCTGCAGAGTATCTTAGCTGCTCTTGCTGATTGTATTTTGTGCACAAGAACTGCAGTGTAGGTGGATTTTTTGTTGTTGTGCTACTGGCAGCTGTTTGCATGCAGGTGCTGCCGGGGTGACAGGAATAAAATACAACTTTTTCAAATTTAGCTGCACATGAATTGTTCTCCATTTCTCTTGCTTAGTGCCACATGATCTGTGCCACATTACATTTCTGTGTTACCACACAATTGATCACATATTGAACATTGCCTGCAATCCAAAAGCAAATCAAAGTCCTGCTGATGATTTCATCCCTAACTTAAAGAATCCAGTCTCCACATGCTCCTCCTGCATTACAGAGTGTAACTTTGAAGTTGGGTATTCTTGGTTGATCAATGCATGGGTTCATACTCTGGTCCTCTCCTCTCCATGTCCTTCTGAACAATCCAATTTGATATAGGATCAAAGAATGAAAGAAATTGTTTTCTGTGGGCTATGCTAGATCCCGGAAGTAAGTTTCAAGTATAATTGTTGTTCTTGTTGGTGGTGGTGGTGGTGTTGCTGGTCATGATGAGCGCAAGTGCCAAAGGTCGACTGTTTGAGATTGTTAGTAGTGTGACCAATGTGGTATGACCAAGGGATTTGAAAAGGCATGAATCCAGGCCCATGAATCCACTGATGGTTTTTTTCTTCAGGTTTTTTCAGTTTTTGCTGGAATTTTCTTCTATTGGGTTTTTAATTTTAAAAATCATACTAAGTATTACTAGTACTAATTAATATCCTTGGTGCTCAGCCAGCCAAGCCTTCTCTAGGAAATTGTGTGTCAAATTTTGGAAAAGTTGGCTGAAAAGTTTTTAAGCTTGAAGTTTTCAGTTTAGTATTAGCTAGTCATCTTCCTGTTTAGTTGGCTTTTTCTATACACAAACCCATGCTGTGCTCACACCCAACACTTTGCCAACCTTGTTGCTTATGTATTTTAATATTACTTCCCACAATGGTTTGTTTGCCCTTTAAATCTTCCCAGATGTCATCTTGGCAGTAAACTTCTTTGTGTTTTTGTGTTGTCATGCATCAGCTTGGAGTAGCTTAAAGTGGAAAGGGCTTGTGCATGATGGTCGTTTTTGGGTTACAAGCTTCAGGTGAAAAGATCTTGGTAGCAGATTTTAAAAGCTAAATTTGTAATTGATTCCATTTAGAGGACAAATGGAAGAAGTGCAATTTTTGGGTAGTTCTCAGAAATTGAAGTCATGCCATCTATCAATATTTACAATAATTTGTTGTTAATCCATCATTTTGAGTTGCAATGTACGAGGGATTTAATTGAGTAACACTGGAGCCATGCTGTCCATTTGGTAGTGAAGACAATGGTGCCTCAAACTTGCTATTATTTTTGTGTCTTTCCAAAGAAAATAGTGAACACAAGGATTCAGAATTTGTGATTTCTCAAATTCCCTTTTTATTTTGCATTGCACAAACAACAAAAACTTTCCAGCATTTCTTAAAAAAAATTCTCGTGAACCTGAATGCACACATCGATCACTCAAACTAACAACTATGTACATTTCCACAGTAATCAAGTCTTTTAATGTACCATTTTCCAAGAAAAAAGGTTTGTCACCTTCTCAAATTGCATACCTTTCATAAGCCTTAGAAGTCGAGTTAAGTCCATGAAAAGTTGTGCAATTGCATAATTCATGGTATCCTTGCAGCACTAATTTTTGTCGTCACCACTTTCAAGGATTAAAGCTGCAATCAAACCAGAGTGACTGAAGGGCCAACTAATCCAGATGTATGAAGCAGCATTATACTACATATTTTACAAATTTTGTTTTCAGAACTTGCAACCAACATTTTGGAACAAAGCGAAAACATTTACACTACAAAACAGTTGAGAGAATTCCTGATATAACCCTAAACAAAACCACACTCTGAGCAATAGAATGATTGATCAAAGGGGTGAGAGCAATTTTTGTATCAACTTCTCACCAAGAATTTTCCATATCTATGGAAAGCACATCTACAGTCAAGCTACCCATAATGTGAGGAGGCAGTAGTAGAAAAAAGATGAAGTGTGTGGCCTCTCTAGTTCCTTACCATTGATCTGTGCACGTGGGTGAAGAAAATTGCGTAGGCAATCATGACTGAGGCATCAGAAAGTGAGAAATAATTAGGCAGATGATCATGACTTAGCATCTAGTTGTTTCTCTTTACTTCAAAAGCTCACTCTCAAATTGTTCCATCTAGAAACCATCCTCCGTAACAATAATTATTCTACTTGTTGATGGAGTATGCATTAAAGCCTCTTTTCTGAATAGGAGTGAAAACAAGGGCAACATCACAGGTCTAATTTCTTCCATGTTCATCATCCTCCACAACAGCTTGTGAATAATCAAAGCTCACCAAGAAAAAGAAATACAAAAACCTAGAACAAGTAGATGTTGGAAATCACCTTGATCTCTACATATGAAAATTTGTACCTTGTTCCCGCTCCTCATCATATTCATCCAAACAATTATTCTTCAACTCACCACTTTCCAGGTAATTTGAAAATGTTTGGGCATGTTATTCAATAGAGCTTTTTTCTTGATTCAAGAAACAAAAATACCCAACCTATTGATGATCAATCACAGTTGGTTTTGATGAAATTGTGAAATTGTAAATCAAGAATCATAAAAAAAAATTGATGTTGGTTTCATCCACTAGAACATATGGTATGGGCATGGCTTACGAAGAGCCCAAGCAACAAGTTATGCCGAGCTCATCAGATCTTCTTCACCATGGGCAAATTGACAGGAGACTGAATCAGGCTCATGACAGCAATATCCTCCACTCCAGTATCTGCAAAGCCGTGTCTTATAAAGAGGATTTTCTGACTGCAATGCCTCCTTCCTGGACATGTGCTTATCAATTGCTTCATTGGCAACTTCGTCTGCTTCCTTATTACACTCTCGCAGGATGTGATCAATCTGAAAGCTCTCAAAATCGTCCACAATCCTCCACACTTGGTTCAAATAATCCTCCATCTTATGATCTAATGCCCTACACTCCCCATCCACCTGCAAATTGGAGTATTAGTTTCAAGTCAATTCAAATACATCTAATAAACCCTTGGCAACCTTTGATTATACCCACAATCAACATCACATAGCACACATATCTACACAAAAGTCAAACATATTCCTGCCTCAAAATGGGATCAGCTACCCATAATAGGTGGTACAAAATTCAGTCTTTGCCTGGTTTGATCATCTGAAAGCATGCATGCAGCTGCAAAAGTGCAAGCAGTACCCAACTTGAAAACCTAGTCTTTCCAATTGATTGAGCTTGGTAAGGAACATCCTGACCTCCCTTGTGACATTTTACCTGGTTGATGAAAAGTCGAGAGTCACCAAAGACTTGGATATTCCTTACACCAGAGCTCAGTGCGGTTTCCAGGCCATGAATCAGAGCAAGGTACTCAGCAACGTTGTTTGTAAATTTTCTGCCAAGGTACTTGCAAACAATAGTCCAGCAATTTGTTCCTGTGGGGCTGACCAAAATTGCCCCAATTCCAGTGTCTCCACCAGATTGCCTAGCTTCATCAAAGAACAAAGTGTACGGGAAGGATTTTGTACCTGGGCTACAAACAACCACAGAGTTTCAAGAATGCACCTGTAATTCAGCTTAAAGAATCAAATTTGTTGCAAATTCCTCTCTACGACTTCTGGCTACAAGTTCAAGGAGATTGAAATTACTCATGTTCACAGGCTCAGAACCAACCCCTGTAGCTAAAATTTAACAGAGGTAGGTTCATCACACAGAGAGAGGGATATAACATATCCTCAGCTTTATTCAACAGGCCCACAATGTTGTAACCTGAACCAGATGAGTTTACCTACATTGCAAGCAACACCAACAAATGAAGAAAGCACTAAGACAGATGGATCTGTACCAGCCCAGTATTTGCAATCCCCCATGAAACTCTCTCTGAAGAGATGCAGAAAATTCTCCCATGTGCCCACAGCCTTCCACTTTTTTGCTCAAAATACATCAGTATGATTCATGGCCTCCCATGGCAAACTTCAGCTTCCAGGAGTCATGAAGATTTCTCCTGGCTTGCCCAGTGACAGAAGTCTGTGACCCATGTCTCTGCATATCTTCTTCACTGTTTTCAAAGTGGTCTACGACAATATCACCTCTGTAATACTTACCGAACGGGCCAATGTATTTCAATCCCATTTCTTTCTTGAGGTTGTAGCTGAGTGAATATGGAATGGCTTGAGAGGGTTCAAAAGCTTCACTTAATGGCTGATGAAGATGTGTTGTGGTTTGAGCTTCTGACAGTGTCCTTGTTTGATGCAACCCCTAAGGGGAGAGAGTTGCACAAGACAGAGAAAGTTAGAGCTCCACACCTGATACACATAGGTACACATCAAAGCATTTGTTTGCTTTCCATCTTGATCAGGTAAAGAGCAAGATCTTAGGTCACAGACTCAATTCAAACATGCTCATGATCTCTTCAAACTGTTTATGAGAAGACCAATGCAGTCCGAATGGAGCAAAGAAGATGCAGTCCAATCAGTTTTTTTTTTTTTTTTTCTGGTGAATTTTCACATCCTGGCGACAAAAAAATGTGGAGCAACTTGAAGGTGAGTTCGTCCCTGTTCTCCTTCATCTTTTATGGAGATGGATTGCTTTGTGCTGTGAAAACCAACGGAGAGCTTAGAATTTCTCCACATGCAACGATGTCTTTGATGAGTGACTAGAAGGATATATCGATCATCACCGAATTGTGCAAGCTCTCATTGTACAGAAACTGCAAACTTCATCAACTTCATAGTGGACGCAGAACAAAAAAGAATCCATCATGGTGTTGCCTAATCTGAGAATACAATTGCAAACGTGAGGCGCAACCGTAGCTTGAAATCCGTCGAAAAGCTCCAGGGTCAAAAGAAGCTTACGAAGCTTTGTACAAGGGAAATTCAGAAGAGAAACATCAGATCAGAGCGATATTCCAAGAACAGAGAGAAAGAAGGAAAGAGGCATCCCCGCGTTCAGTCGTGCCTGAAAGCATATGCGATAACAAAACAAATGGCAAACAATTGGAAAAGCTACTCGTGAGATGTGCATGCATTACGGCTTTTTTATTGCTCGCTCTTGATGAGGCCAAGAGAAAAGAAAAGAAGGCATCACCATGGATATTTACTGTCAGAATAAAAAAACAAAACCAAAAAAAAAAAAACCTGAAGATGAGAAACTAGGATCAGAATCGGTCGAATCGATCTGAAGACGAACAAACTTCCAGCAACGGAATACGAAACAATTGGAGCAGCAAGAGGCAGATCACAGCGACGGTTACATGGAAAAGGAAATCAAAATGCGAAGTTCCAAGAGAGCTTGCCTGTTCATTACCAGCCAGATGATTCTCGCTCAGACTCTCAGAACAGAGAACTTCACGTACCTGTGTGCATTAGTGTACATACGACGTCGTCGATCAACTCCTCCTCCTCCTCCTCCTCCCTGCGTGCAATTGTGCGAAAGAGGGACTCCGCAAATTGTGAAAGGAATTGCCAACAATTGCGAGGAAGAGTAATGAGCCCTGACGTCGGTTGCGTCCTTCCTCATTTTCCTGACGCATTGAGCAACCGTCGAAGTCCCGAACCGCCGTCTCGCCTCTCCTCTCACGATCCCACAGCTTCATCATCATCTCGTCAGTTTCCGGTACACAGGTAATCGTCGCAGTCCCGTCCGCCTGCATTCTCTCACACGCCGTCTCCTCTCACGATCCCACAGCTTATGATCACCGGCAGATTGAGGCAGTCTCTGGTATATATTCTGCCTTCGAAAATTCTTCCGACAATTGTTTACAATTTCGATCGGAAATGCCAAATCTGCAAGTCTCGTAGATAGATCCAAAGTAGGCAAAGGAAGAAATCCGTTCTTCCGGAGGCTTTGTTCGTTTTTTCTTCGGTCAGTGATCGATATGAGTTCTAAGTCTGTAAGTTACTGATAGAAAGAAGACGACGACGCGGCGACGGTACATCAGGACGGACGGCGTAAAGCAGGACGTAATTACATCAGGATCAGGACAGCGGCGCTCCTTCCACCAATGTGCCTTCATCAACTCCCGGCGGCGCAGCCGACTTCATCTTCTGTCTTTCTTGCCGCAGCAAGTAGGGAGAAGCGAGACCGTTTCTTCCTTTCTTCCTTTCATGCCTCCTCCTTCTCATGCGCTTTTGATTGAAACTCGTCCGCTCTACTAATGTCATTCATTTCATACTGGATTCTGCATTCTTTGGAAGCTTTCAAATCTTTTCTTACATTCTCTGAGGTGATGAAGTTTCGTACATCATGTCCGAGTCTCTCCCCATTGCTTCAGGAAACTGTGACAGAAACCCAAGACACATATCTATATTTCTATTAATGCATTGCCTGAATTACTGCACAGATTTGTACATGCTTGTTTGCACCCACTGTCGGGAGCTGATGAAGTCAGTGGGGGAGTCATTGCAGCTTCTCACTGGTAGCTATTCATGATGAAGCTGATCATGATCCAAACCTTTGTGATATTCGGAAAGGGTATGACCACACCCCTACTTCTTTGTGTTTGTTTGGGTTTTGCTGGAGCTGACAGAACAGTTGCCTTCACAGTAATTGTTGTGGATTTTTCTCTGCAATCTCATAGATATGCTCTGATGTTATCAGAGTTTTTTTTAAGAAACTCTCATCTGGTGCCTGAACAATTCCAGTTTTTCAACACAAGAAAGCTTACTTACAAAATCTGCCTTGACCTCTCAGTGCTGCATTTGTTTCTATCTGGTGCACTCTGGGAAGAAGTGCAGTGTACTGCAGGAGTTGTTGAAGGGTGTAGTGCAATTACGGGTGCACACAGACACGAAGCAGCAAGCTCCTCCTGGTTGACCTCCCTGTTCCTCATGTTGTGGAGCTGCTCCTCATGGTTGATCTCCCTCTTCCCCATGTGGTGGTGGAATTGCTGCTTTTGTGGTCTAGAAAAGAGTTGCATCCTGCACATGGCAATTGCACTTGCTGTACTGATGATGAAGACATTCCTTTGCAAAAACCTTGGCAATTGCTCTTGCTCCACACAATCCACTGCATAAGAAGAGCATTCAAAGTAGACCCAAATGAATGGAAATCCCTCTTGACTGTTGAGCATCTGAAGTGGACCCAAGTCCAATCTCTCTCCCAGCAACACCACCTGTGCATTTCTAAGTGGCACAATTTCAGATTGGTTCTCATCTGTTCGCAATTGTCCTAAAACCCTTCGGAACCTCAGCATCTCAATATTTTGAAAGCTGGATTGGCAGTGATATGTTGGTACTATTTGATAGTGGGATTGTGTTGTTGTGCAGATTTGCAATTCATCGCCCACAAGGTTGCTGAAATCTGAAGAGGCAGTTGGAAAAATCTGAAGAGCTATTCTCATCATTAGCAGGGAAGGGACACAACAATCTTGGGGTCTCTGCTTTCCTCTGGGGAGAGACAGAGCTTTGTACATGAGGTCACAATTATCTCTCATGTGATTCAGCATGACTTCGACAAATTTAACAGTGCTAATCGTCACTTGTGTGTCACCAATCTGCCCACTCACTTGCTGGTAAGCTTCTGTGACTTCAAAGCCTTTGTGAGCAATAATGGGTAGGGAGGAAATTTCAGGCGTTTGCTAAATGCAATTGAAAACTGAAGAGTAAAAATGTGATTTTCTCTGTACCTTGAATGTTGTTCAGCCATTGTCTCAATCAAATTTGTTCAAGCATACTTCACTATGTCACCAAAGGTTTTTGTAAGTGAATCTGTGTGTAACTAGGTCTGTAATCAGTTTTGGAAAAAGCAGTCCAACATATCACCACAATGGTTTTGATCAAGACTGGTTGCAGAATCAAGTTTTACACAATTTGATTTTGTACAATCCAGCAGTGTGTAATTTAGCAGTGAAGAATCTGGTATGGTGGCAAAAAAATTCAGGACTTTTGGCATCAGGGCAAGAAGGGATAGTTTATTTGGCTGGAGATTGTATGCAAAGCTTGGTGGCAAGCTGCATTGATGAGCCCATGAGAAAGCAGCGAGTCAGCTGGCTTCAATTCAATTCCAGTGGATGCAATGCAAGCAATTTAGCGCATCTGTGTAACTTGTGAGAGTACTTTGAGCTATCAGTACAGTATGGCCTGGTATATGGCCCTTCACACCATCATTGCTCCCTTTGAAAATTGGGTTAGTAGAACTTTCCTATCTACCTCTACCTCTTGTTTTGATCACAGTCTAATGTTACAATCTTTTGCCCTCAGATTCTGTGTGGTGTGTACAGTAACCTCTGATTGGAAGAGTGAACAATCTCAGAGCTTGCTAGAAATTATGTGAAGATGTCACCCAAGTTCTATCTGGGTGAATTGAAAGTCCTTGATAGGACTGGCTCTATGTCATGGGGATTTGCTTCAACTTCTCCAGGAAGAGATTTTCCTGTGCTCATGGTGGGTACTGTGATGATTTTGGAGGATTTGCTAAATCTTTCTGATGGGGACATGCCTTACCATTGTTTTGCCTTCTCTTAATCATGAGGATGGAGATTACTTGATTCTTATGAGACATTTAAATTTACCATTGTTTCAATAGCATAATTCAGAAATTGCATTGAAAGGGAATATAATTGTCATGAGAATTTAAAAATCTTTGTTAAAATGGGATGGATGTTGTTAACTTTATTCGCAATTTTGTGTTTCTTCATTGCAATCTTGCAAAAATCAAAGCAGCCTATAGAAAGGAGAGATTTGATGGCTTTTCACCAAGGAGTGAGTGACCATATCCTCTGGGAGGGATATGCATTTTTCTTCCACCTGCACTCTTTGCTGCATAAATAGGAATTTCATTTTCAAAAAAGAGTCTGGCAGCCCAAATTTAAATGTTTCAGGATTTTGACAATCAAGAATCAAGTCTAAAAGGTGTCCTTGTATTTTGCAATTGTTGCCACAACCCAATGGAGAATGTTCCATATACTCCAAAGGTGCAAGATTCAATTAATGGAAATTATTTTTTCTAAATTGCCCTCTTGAGAGAGATTTAAGTGTGAACATCAGCCATAGTTACAGTAGTCATTGACAATTGTATTTTCAACATGGTTTGATGAATGTTTGCAAGTGATGGTGAAATTGGTCTGGTCACATGTGATGATGAAATTAGTAAATCTCGATGCACAGAAAACATCACATACTATGAATTGTCACCAAACTTTTTGTGTTTGCAAATTGCAACTTTTTTGTTAACCATAATCTCCTTCAAATGGTTTAGGTCCCTTCTCACACTTTGCATCCTTCACCTATAAGAAAAATTGGCAAGAGATTACAAAAACTATTGTAAGCAAAATCCCATCAAAGAACTAAAAATTCAAGCACCTTGTGCATGTGAATTTGGAGAGCACATGTGGCTACTTTCAAAATTGCACAAAAGAACAACACGATCATCATGATGTACTAATGTCTTTAGTGTGTAGTAGTAGCATCACATGTGTGGGGGTTGTGTGAAAGTTTGTGCAAGGGTTTTTGTTCACTCATCTTCTAGTTGCTAATTCCCTGGTCTCTCTCCTTGTAGACCTCCACCACAAAATGTGAAGAAGAAGAGCTTGGTGAAGGATTCTTATGTTCAAGAAACTTTCTTACATTCTCCCTTTCATATCTCATAGCTTCCTTCATGAGATTGTATAGTTTATTCAACAAAGCTACTATAAGGTCACCTCTCTATAAAAGAATCATTTCTTATTCTTGACAAGCAAGTGAAGAAATTGAGAAAGTATAATAGGAACTCTTGTTGTTGAGAAATCATGTCGTGTTAAAACGGATAGCTAAAGAATTGAGAACTATTGTAGAAACTCTTCCTATTGACACTCACATATCTTGTTCAAATGTATAGTTGAAAAACCTTTTACAAAAGCTTTTCTTGTTGAAATTCAAATGTTTTGTTTGTTATCCATAATTGAAAAAATGGTTTTAGAAACTCATGTTATTGCAAAATGACAACATGAGAATCATCTTCTTGTAGGGTGAATGACAATTGGCAAAGTTCATCTAGTATTTAGAATAATGAAGAATGAGTATTAAAAAAAATCTACTTTTTGCTTTAGTGAATTGCCTTTTACCTTGATTTCTTCATTGAGTAGCCCACTTTTTAAAAAATCCTTTACCATGCTTTCATAAACATCACTCCATGGAATGTAAAACAATTATAGAGGGAGCAAAGGAATCAATTTGGCTATTTACACTTTTGGGGACTTGGACATTCGCAACAATGAACCAACTCATTTGTGATGTCACAACAAACACTTCATAAAAAATCATAAAAAATTGTCTTTCACGCTTGCACAAAATATATAAAGGAACTTTACCACAAAGTGCAAAAATAAGTTCAACTAAGTTTGGATATGACATATGGGTAAAAGTAAACTAATAGGAATCAATTTTAGTGTAACCAGTCCTTGGTTTTGATGTTCATAAGTCTCATAAACTAAATTAATGTTGAAAGTATATGTTGTATTTATGTGAAGCCCTTTCTAATATATTAATTTAATATCTAGTAAAGGTTGAAAAATAATCCAATAAATATATAATATTTTTCAACACATTTTAAAGCACGTAACCAATGTATTTTAGCATAATGAAATAGAGCAAAAACATTATTGTTTAACACTATTTTAAAACTTTTCATCCAATCTTATGCTGTCACATCATCTTTTTAGGATTAGGCATAGTGACTCAAGAGTTTGCTGTTGGTTCCTATGTGCTTGTTTTTACCCATACATGTACCATTTGAAATTAGTGACAAATTCACCAAACCCTTGCATATACATGGAAAAGAAGATTTAGTTTTTAAAAAAATTATTCGAACAAATTTTTTTTTCTAAAGTTGAAACATTCAAAACAAAAGTTGATTGACATATCTTTTTGAACTTCTTTCTACATAGAGGCTACATGCCACATTGGGATTTTCTTTGTAAATTGAAGAAAGACAATAGGAAATTTCTTCTTATTCCTCCAACTAGATTTTAAATGGTACTAGTTAAATTTCAACATATATTTAGGCCATTGTATTTCAAAAACTATTCTTAAGTCTATCAATGACACTTTCCATTTTTCCAACCATTTCACAAAATCAAAGTACCTACCATTGTTAAATTTGATGATCTCATGACCAAATTCCATTTAACTCTATTATCAATAGCCTCCTTCTAAGCCCTGCAAACTTGCATAAGGTGGCATAACAAAGGTCTTAATTATTATTGGAAAATGGGGTTAGATATATTAATAACTATGAAGACAAAAGAAAACAAATAGATGCATCAACATCAATTTCCATGCTATAGAATAATCTAGATACATTTGTTACTAGTTAATTATATAGTTGTACTAATTTACTTATGTCTAGTTTTATGTTTTTGAATTTTTGGTTAGTTTGGTGGTGTAATGTTTTGGGTATATGGTTTTCTAGTTTTGTGGTTATTGATGGAGTAGAGGGCTTGGAATTGCAAGATGTAGGTGTAGTTGAACGAGAAATTGATGAACACTATGAACACCTTCTGATTTGTGTGTTTGTAATATTTGCTTGAACAATATTTCTTTTGTTATGTGTGTATAATTGTTTATAAAATTGTTTGTGCAAATGAATGATCTTAATATTTACAAGTGTTGTTGTATGTTATAGTTTTCTTTTCAATAGGTTGTGGACCCATGACTATGCATTGATGTATTCATGAAAGTTTTAAAAGTAAACATTGAGAGAGAATTCATGATTTTAGAAAGAGAGTTATCAAACATAGATCAATTTTCAAGAGAGGAGGATAATCTATGGAAGTTTCACATTAGGTAGTTTTAACAAGAAAAAATTTGTATGAAATAGTAGATGGCATAATAATTTACACATTTGCATTATAATTTTCACCTGGAGTATGGCCTATTCAAGTAATTGTTGGACACACAAAATGAACTATGGGGATTGGTGACATTAAAATTGAAATGTTTGTCAAGAATCAGTGGGAAGGTGGTGTACTAAAGGATGCAATGTTTGTTCTTATGCTTGGAAGAAGTTTGTTTTCAATATTAACAATTGCACACAAGGACATTGATGTGTTATACACCAAAATAGGATGCAGGATGTTGCACAAAGGAGAAATAGTCATGGAAGGAAGCTTAAAAGGTGTGATTTATAATTTGCATATCAATGCAGTACTTCATATTAGATAGGCATGTGTTGCTATGAGTCTTGGATTGATTTCTTATGAAGTTGGGAGTCAAAGTTTAAAAACTTGGCACAACAAACTAAGACATCTACATGACAATATGATTATGAGAATGGTTAGAAAGCAAATAGTTGATGGATTAAGAATCTTGAAGAAGGATTTACAATGTAACTTTTGTGAGGGATGTGTTCTTTACAAAATGCACATGAGGAGTTTTCTTGTCAATGAGGTCTAGAAGAAAGCAAACAAAGTTGGTGAATTTATTCATGTGAACATATGTGGTCCCATGAGTGCACCTTCTATCAAAAGCTCAAAGTATTATGTTATTTTCAAGGGTGATTACTATGGATTTTGTTTTGTTTATTATGTTGTAATAAAACCAAAGGTATTTTGGTGTTTCAAAGATTTTTACCATCAAATTTACAGATACACAGTGGAAATAGTGTTGGCACATTGCAAACAAATTGAGGTGGCAAGTTTCTTGAAAAATAATTTCAAGCATTTTTATTCAATGAAGGAGTTCATCACGATCTTATTGCATCATACACATCAGAGCAAAATGGATGTGTTGAACAAGATAGTCACATTATTGTGGGATGTGTTCCCTCTATGGTGCATTCAACAAGACTTGATTTCAAATTTTGGGCTAAAGCAACACATATTGTAGTTTATTTGTTGAATCATGCAAGTTCATAGATGTTTAACAACAAAACTCCATTTGAGTTATGGTTGGGAATGCGGCCATCAATTGAGCACCTCAAGGGTTTTGGTTGTAAAACATATACACATGTTTTGAAATTATTGTGAACCAAGTTGGATCCTAAAAGTCACAAGTGCTTTTTCTTGGGATATTGTGATGAAACAAAGGCATATCATTTATGGTTTGATACTACACAAAGACTAGTCATCAATTGTGATGTTATGTTTGATTGCATCACCTTGTTGTCCTTGTGATGAATCTTTCTAGACTACACCAAAGTTTAAATGTCATGTTCTTTCAATGGTGTTTCACACATGATTAGCATTTCAACACATTTTTCCTAATTTTCTAGAGTAGTAGGCAAAACATTAAGCTTCTTATTCATCTCCAAACACTAGTAGAAAACCCAGGATTTACGACT
>Ga0116228_10000223_pt1 | contig 40260 bp, 38 predicted proteins | sample S1TSphfallax_2_FD_89694 | JGI IMG/M metagenome (GOLD analysis project Ga0116228, IMG submission 89694) | Host-associated microbial communities from peat moss isolated from Minnesota, USA - S1T2_Fc - Sphagnum fallax MG | ecosystem: Host-associated > Plants > Peat moss > Unclassified | place... | reverse complement strand
TTTATTTTGTATGTAACTGCATTTTAATATTTTCATTCTTGAATGGCATGAAAGACTAGCTTTTTTATGTTCTAACTTACATAATTGTTGTGTACAATAATAGGACATTATTGCAACAAAGATTTTGACCATTATATTTTGAACATGGATTTCTTTGAAGTCCTCCCAACAACCCTTTGCTTCCCATCTATCCATCAACCCTTTGTGAACACTTATGTTGCTTAATCTTCATCCTCTCCTTCCTCTAGTGCTATTCACAAGGTTGAACTAGTGTTCTACCACGTATAGACCACTAGGCCTTGGAATCTACCTCCAATGGTGAGTCTTATGGTTTTGGAAGCTCAAGCATATGCTTATTTAATGCATGATAAGCAAGTTAACCAGCTCTAGCTATTAGTCTCCACATTGTAAACAAAATGTTTATAAAAGCTTGTGATTTTGCTTTCCCAAATAGTTTTGTTTCAGATATGAAGTAAACCAACTTGTGCTCGTAAATGCCATATTTTTGGGCTTTCTTCTTGTTTATTTGTTGGAGTTAGAACTGATTTTATTATAAATGCCTAAGAACTTGTTATCAAATAAATTGGAAATACAAGACTAATTTGCATATTCTTTAACTAAATCTCAGCTTTGTCGCAATATTACATGAATTGATACTATGTTGTTTTAGCCTTAGGTTTACTATCATGCATACTTACTACCATGCATACTTTCCGTGTAAATGCTTTCCAAATTTTGACATAAACTGAAATTGTATATTTTTGAAACACTTAAAAATAACACTTTGGTTAATATTTTGATTTGGATGTTCTATGGCAAATTGCAATTGTGTATTTGATTTAATTAGGGCTAGTTTATATGTGATGGAGCTACATCCCATCTACCTTAAAAGCAATCCTTAAACTCCCATGCACATTAGACAAATGGTACTATTCACTAGTCCATACCCAATGTCCCCATAATTTTAATTTACCATCACAACTATGTGACATTATAGCTTGACATACTAACACCTACGTGCTACATTCGTATTGGCATTGACATAAAATGGAGATGCACAGGCAAAAAAATTGTATGAAATTTCACATCTATGTCATACGTTTTCTTTGTTCTATCACATAATTCTTTTTAGATGCCTTATAGGTCACAGTTTGAGCAGAAAAAACATGAAAGTAGTCATATTTACATATTGGGTTCTCGGAGGTTCCTAAAACATAGTGGGATTCTAGAAAATGTCAGCTGCCCTCTTTGCCCTCATTTATTTAACCTGTAGCTAAATTTGGCTCTTGCTTCTTGTGGCTAGATCACAAAATTGAGAAAGAAAAACCCTAGAGATGGGTGTAAATGTATTTGACTAGATTTCCTTCAAATTATGTATGGATTTCATTCATATTTTCATTAATTTTATCCAACTCATTAAATAATATTCATCCATGCAAGTGAATTATATCGATATTATGCTTGAGGCTTTCGCTCTAGGCTCAATTCACAAACCATCCTTGAGTCAAGACAATAAGTTCCAATTCTACCTCTCAATGAGGTAGCCAGGGAGCCTAAACATGCAGTTCTTGCTTTTAAGGGCAATATGAAATGGGCCACGGTTTAGGGTTTAGGGTTTAAGGGCAATATGAAATGGGCCATGGTTTAGGGTTTAGGGTTTAAGGGCACTATGGAATGGCCATGTAAGGCTTGCTCCACCTTGGAACACATTGAGCCCAAGAGGAGAAGACACTAGCTATTCTGTCATGTGGTAATGGATTCTACCAGAACAAAACCACTAAGTACCACCAATTGAATAAGACACCAAACCTGGTTACATTCCCAGCTATGCAAATCTATCTATTCATATCCCAGTATATAGTTGCAGCTTCAACAGATACCTATTGATTAATTAATTAATTAATTTTGAAGATTCTGTGTGCAAAACTAGGTTTTAAAAAATATTTTAAAAAAATTCTTTATTTCCATTCATAATTTTTTTTTTCTTTGTATTTTTTGGTTCAAAATCTCAACATTTTTACAAATAATATAACTAGTGTTGAAGCTGCCAAGGTACTCTGACATTACAAGCCAGGGATGGGTATTTATTTATCCACTCCATTTTTTCACCCAAAGTTGTTTTTGGTCAGGATGGTTTGGAGGAATAGAGTAAGCTTGTAAGGTAGAAGAGTAAGTTAGGTTGTTTGTTTGTTTGTGGCGTTGTAATCTCCCAAACCACAATGCCTCTTGTCAATCTCTTTTTATTGTTGGAAAGTCCTCAATGAGTAAGGGGTGGATTGAGTTGGTTTCATAAAATGTTCAATGAAGGGCGAGTTGGGAAATTTTTAGGCCGAAGGTGCAAGAGATATTGAATTTTGATTAGTTTTTGTCATTGAAAATTCAATTAAATTACCAAAAAAATGATTTTCAAAAGAAAAATTAGTTGGGTACATAACTAGTTCACACTTGTATCAAGGTCACAGGCTAGACTAGGTAGGTTTTTGCTGCCTGCAAATACCCTAAACTCGCCTGCACTCGTTGTCTGCCCTAAAATGGCAGCCCGCTTCATGCAAGCCTTCCGCACCAGCAGTCTGCCTCTGCAGAGTGCGATGGTGTGACCGTCCATCCGCCGCTGGCTCCACCGCCTCCGCACTTTGCCCCTTTGGTTTTTCTGTCTTTCCGAGCTCCTCCTCCTCCTCTTCTTCTCCCACTCGCATTTTTCTCCCGTCTTTTTCTTTCTGTGCTACGGCATTAGTTTTGGTGTAGTGATATTCGTCTGCTCCTCTCTCTCTCTTTTTCTGAGAAAGAACTCTTGTCATGGGGGGAGCGGTGAGCTACGCTGCTGCTGCTGCGGTGAAGCCCTCGCAGACAGAAGGGAAGGAGGAGAAGCACAGCAAGGATGTGGACTCTGTGGACTGGCTTAATTTGCCTTGTCCCGTGAAGTATGAGGAGATTCAACGCGAAAATATCAGTAAGATCCGTGGTCTTATTCTTATCCCCTGCCTCTCCCTAGTGTCATGCCAGGGGGTTGGCATGATTTGATGGAAAGAGAAGCTTATAGTGATGAAGCGAAGATGTTTGGAAGTGAAAGTGTTTTCCTTTCGTCTCCTTGATCGTACCTGTAGCATGAAAAATTTGGGTTTGGAGTCAAAGATTTGGTATAACTGAAGAGAGCAAAGCTTCCACATCCTTTAATCATTTTCTTTTCTTTCAGAGTGAATGTTCATCTTCATGTGCCCTACAAACTTTGTATGCACCCCCAGGTATCGTGGGAAATTGAATCCAAGTTTTGTGAACGTGCAGGTTGATGTGTATGTCTTTGGGTATGTGTGTAGTGAGATGAAACTTTTCACTCTATTTGGTGTTGATTTGTGCTAAATTAGTTCAGTAAAATTCGTGTCTTGAGTTGTCAATGTGTCCTGGACTCCACATGACATTGTTAGGAATATTGCAAACTCTAGCTCCGGCAACAAGATTCCAAAAAGGATCTTGCAGGACTGCCATCAATTTGATAAATCCCCTCTTAAACCCTCAAAGAGTTCAGTCTGAGCCCAAGAGACTGTCATTGAAGGAACACGGATGTTTTGCATGTAGTGTGAGGATTTTCTGTATTCCCATTTCTGTAACTTCATTTCAAAGCAGGGTACATTCCTGTGACCTTCACATTCTAGCCTTGAAATCTGGTTATACTCCCTTTAGGGTTTAAGGATAAAGTCATTTGTGAGCCAGCAGATGATGGTAAAGTAGAATCCTTGGATGTGCTTCTCAAACCTCTAGTTTGAGAACAGATCTGGTCTGGACTTCGAACATGTTTTTGGTCATATTGTTGTGTCATATGCAATACAGACTACACTGGATCTGTAGCCAATCAAGAGTAGAGTTTATTAGGGTTTAGGATGTTGAAGTAGGACTGATTGTTTTGCAGGCTGTTTTGTGCATGGGCCGGTAACATATGTTAGTGTTGTTCTTGAGTGAATGTTGCTTGGTTATTGGAAAGGAGCTCTGTCATTTGGAGTGGGAGGATGGTGTAGACACATATAGAAGGGCTGACAGTTCATGTGTGATGTGGACAGTGTCTCTGAAACCTGAACTTTTTGAAGGCCTGCGATTTGACTTCACCAAGCCTCTCAATCAAAGGTTTTCATTGAGCCACAGGTGTGGAGGTTCTCTAGTCCAATTATTTATTTCTCACCTTGTTTATTCTTTGATGGAGGTCTCTTCTGCAACAATTGGAGATTGGTTACTTGCTGGCATGTTGGTACATTATGTTGTGATGGTTGGATTGTCATTTCTGTTCCACCCTTTTTGTAAGCTAGTTGTATTGTGTTCCAATGGTTAGGTTGCTTGTGAATGTGTTCTCACTGATGAAATCTGTACAGTGTTGATCATGAGCCTTAACACTCAACAAACGGTGGCCTTAGCGAAGCATTCCTAGTTATTTGGACTGGGCATGTGTGCAAGAGGGGTATGAAAAACCATATTGCTTGATGCACCAATGTTGTATCTTTGCAGTTTGTTCATGGGTTCTGTGGAGGTGCCGTCTCAGGGAGCCCAAATCATCAAGGTTCCAGCTGCACATTATGAGTTTGGAGCAAACCTTATAGACCAACGGGTTTGTTGTTTATTTGCTCAACTCTCCTTCTCATCTTGTATTCTCATCATCTTGTGTATTGGATATCTGTTTCTCATCTTTTTGCCTTGGTTCACAAGTGCTGTTCATTGATGTGGTTGAATTCAACCTATAGGGTTCTTTGGTAGGACAAGTATATGGTTGGCAATGGAAGTAGGCAAAGAGTTTGGTGGGTTATAAAATGTTTCTTTGTAGCTTCTATTTGTTGTGATTATGCCTATGTGCTTGAGGTAGGGCCCATGGTGACATTTACACTGTTGCATTTTTACTTTTCTTCGAATCTCCCCAGTCCAGGTCAGCAATGTGTTTGTGTTTTTACAGATGACTATGCTCATTGGGCGTATTTTGACGGATGGCCGTATGAGTGCCCGGGTCAAATATGATGTCACTGATCGCTTCTCCATCAAAGTGAATGCTCAGGTAAGTCTACAATACCCATTTGGCTAAATATCCAAGTACACCTCAAATGTTTTATCCAAAGTCATTCCCATGTTCTGAGGATGAAGTTCTGATAACTCATGACAATAAATCAGTGTCTTTCTTACAAGACTTATGGTTCGGGTGGTGGTATTGGGGGAAACAGATTACAAATGAGCCACACTTTTCACAAGGGATGTTCCATTTTGATTACAGGGTAGGTGATTTTGATCTGTTATCTGTCTTGCTTGGTGCTATTTGAGTGTCTCATCAGCCACAAACTGGTGTTTCTGATCCTTTTAGTTTGATTACCTGCTATAAAAACATGCAGGAGGGTAAGTTATACTCAATTGACTAGCTGGAGTGACTGTCAGGGAAAGGAGCTTCCAGTTATCAATGTATTGTTTCATGTGGAATTGCTAACTTTGGGGTATTGGATGTCTTGATCCGAACCTGGGACAGGGGGGTGATTATCAGGCCCAGTTGCAATTGGGGAATAATGCTTTCTATGGGTTCAATTACATTCAGGTTCTTAGTCAACAAACTCCAACTGATTCCCCCCTTGGTTGTTGCGACAGCCAGGTGGATTATGTTTGTGTATGGCACAAAAGCTTCAACAGACAATGTTTAACACCATGGTTTGGTGGTTGTCAGAGGAGCTTAGAGTAGTTATTACTCATACATTTTGTGACACTAGCACAAGGCAGGCAACTTTGAGGTTAACCTATCTTGTTTGTGAATTGATCTTATAATGTGGAGGCTAATTTTTTCAGGAATAGGTATGCCACTGGGTTCAGTAACAATGAGAAAGTGGTTGGCAGAACAGAGTGTAACACCAACACTGGCTTTGGGAGGTGAAGTATTTTGGTTGGGTCAGCAGCGGAAGTCAGGCATTGGTTTTGCTGGCCGGTACAACACAGATAAAGCGGTGCAGATATTATGCCTCTTTGCAACCCTGCAACTAGTCCAAATCTTTGATTGTTCCCACCCTTGCCGCAGTACTCTTTTCTGTGCATCCTTGGTCAATGTTTATAAAAAAATAGATCAGTCTACACAAGAGAGATAAAGTTGGTCTCCATTTCTGACTGCTGCCAACCTGCTGTGGTCCAGTCCTTTTCTTTGCACTCTGAGTTGGGGTATGTATGCAGATAGCTACAGCACAAATTGCAAGCACTGGCATTTTGTCTCTCACCTATGTGCAAAGGGTATCAGACAAGGTAACTTTTCCATATCTCTCAGTCCTTGATTTTCAGTCATAGCTTTTAGACTGCAGATGAGTCTTGCTGAAAATGAGATTGAGCACTCCCAGCCTTTTATATCAGTATACAAACAGTTCTGTGGCTCTATGAGTTTTGCTATAAGTACAGGGAAGAAAAGGACATGGGTGGTTTGATTGCTTACTTTTTTGGTTCTGTGTTGCTCTTTTGAGCTCCATGATTTAAGATGTAATTGATGTCATTTGTACCAGGTGTCATTGGCATCAGACTTCCTATACAATTGGAACACCAAGGAGACAACTACAACTGTTGGTTATGACTACCTTCTCCGCCAGGTAGACTGTCTAGGATGAAGTTACAGCTTCATAACTGTTACTTTGTTTGAAGCATTAGTTGGATATATGTGTTGGTCTTACATTAACTTGATGAACTTTCAATGCTCTGCTTACAAAGTAGAACTCACTAGAGTGAGTGCCTATTTTGAGGAAGCTTACTCATGGAAGCTTGCACTACCCAAATAAGGGGTCCTATGGTGCTGAAAGAAAGTCTCTGTTAGATAGGCTCAGGCCTGGTCATGTGCATATGCTACTTCAAAGTTCTATGAACAGGTGATGGACCTTACATGAGATATCACTACAAGTAGCAAAGCCCAAATCTTTCACTGGCAACATACAAAGCTCCTGTTCCCTGTTGAGTTAAAGCATGTTATTTGTTATGTTTCTGTGCAGTGCCGTTTGAGAGGTAGGCTGGATACAAATGGTTGTGTGGCAGCTTTTCTTGAAGAGAGGCTCAACCTTGGTGTCAACTTTTTGCTCTCTGCAGAGGTACCTTTTCAAGTCTATGTGCACATCTTAAACCTTAAACTCTAAACCCTTCCACTTCTGCCAGAGTAGGTACCTGGTTTTTAAGAAGTATTATGTACATAAATTCCTTGTTGCTAAAGTGCATCAGTGGCATAGTGTATTAAAGCCACCATAGAATTCACTTACTGATGGAGAGAGTGAAGCAGAACCAGACTGCTGTCATGGACTTTACCTATTGGTTCTGGTCTGTGTGAGTGTCTGTGAAGGACCTACTCAGTGGTAATGCAAGCACCTCCAGTTTTAGTGCTTAGACCTGGTGCAAGTGTTGTAGGCCAGCTGCTCTTTATGTTCTTTGACAGGATGGCCTGTTCTGTGCTCATTTAGTTGCAAAGGTTCTTGGTGCAATACATGAAAAGTCAAGTAGAGTCTTTCACTACTGTTTTGAGCTTGAATGCATTGTATCTCTTTTGATGCTTTCATTTTACTGAGGGGTATTAGGGCCTTGGCACTGATGCACAGGGAAGAGGCTCTTAGTTATGCCGACTTGGCCTGTGTCCATTCTACACATACTAAAAGGGTAGTGTTTCATGCTGACAGATTGATCACTGGAAGAAGGACTACAAGTTTGGATTTGGAATGACAGTGGGCGAGTAGCTGGTACTCTCTTGCCTTTCAAATGTGACCACCTCTCCTTTCCTGTTCTGGATCACCACCTGGATATGTGAGATGAGATTAGCACATTTCGTTTTGTCAACATAAAGGATAGAGTACACGGGAAGTACTGGTGGGGTATCCATTTCTTGGCTTAGGTCATTGCTTGTGCTTAGTGATATAGACGGGGGTTTGCCACAGCTCGCTGATTGACTTGATCACCTCACATAGCTGTGGTTTGGGTTATAGCTGAATTTTTTAAGGACCCCAAATTCTTAGACACGTCTGCTGCTGTAGGCTTCATCTCAATTCTGAAGAAGCAGATCTGTTCTCTGTTTGGCATGGCCACAGAAGGCAACATTCTGGTTGGAGACATTCATGTGAACCTCTGCAAGTGTTGTTAAGATAGTGTTGATCTAGTGTGCTCATTTTTTGGTAATGTTTTTGCATGTGAGAGCTAAGTTTGTGAGGTTAAGTGGCTCAGGTTGCTATCATTTTGAATGTGGGATGCATGCTGTCCACACTACTGTGCTTGTGCCACCAGGTGACCATTGCAGTTCATGCTCATTACACAACCAGATTCATTCTATGCTCCTTGGATGCCTCTGGCACTCCAATTGCATCTAAGCTAAATGGATCTGCTGTCAACTGAGCTGAGGTCTGAGCACGATTTTGCAAAATGGTACTGGTGTTTTTTAATCCAAAGCTTGAAGCTGTCTTTTCTGTTCAGAATCTTCCATCTAGTGTGTCCTTAGTAATCCAAGAAGTTTACAGCAATGTTGGACATCCTACCTACAGTGCAGGCTAAAGATGTGACTGCTCTATTGCAAGCCATACTCCTTTCTGCTATGGTTCAAGCAAGACTTTTCTTGAAAAGTAAATTCGAAGTTGTTTGCATTTATGGTTGGTCAAATATGTTTCTGAAGGTTTTAGCAACTAAAGTTATGGGTATAACATAAGTCCAGTTGCAAAGTTCTTGTTGGTTCAGAGAAAAGTCTTAACTTCAATTTTGTTTTGTGTTAAAAGGATGAGCTGAGGTCCATAAGTCACTAGGTAGATTCAAGGTGGCAGAAGCTTTAGGTTCCATCTTCTTTGCTAAATTTCCTGATAGACAACTTTGAAGTAGTTCAGTTGTTCATCTTATATGCACTAATTAATTCCATTTTTTCCTGTTCTTTGATGTGTGGTTAGATATGAAAACTCTAATGCCTCATTATAGATTCATCTCTCAATTCTAGTCTGGTTGGTGTGAATATCAGAACATTTTGTTGTTGTTAATGCTTATGAAGATGTCTGTGTCTTCTCATCCAATAGAACAAATCCCAAAATTTTGTGAAGGCAATTGACTAAAGTTGGAAGTTTGTTTGGATTTTGGTCTATGATAGTCTTTTTATTGATTTTGACGATTGGATTTATATATGAATGGAAAAAGGGTGGAACTACTCAGGACTTTTAAGATGCCATTTAAGATCTCTTGCATCCAAACCGGTTAGCGAGGTTAGGGCTTCTTCAGCACTTTTTACTTTACATGGTAATTTATAATTTCCTGATGCTGTATTGTTACAATTATGTGATATTGTTCTATCAAGCAAATGCATAATTTTGGTGGTCTTATTCTGGTGGTGAAGTGATTGCAACTTAAACTCCTCAGAAGGTACCATATAAGGGTGTTGAGGAAGTTCAACAGATGATGTGTAGCTTGGAAGATTTATTAAATGCTCCTAAAGGAACCTCCACAAGGGTGTTGAGGAAGTTCAATGGATGAACGTGAAGATTAGAAGGTTTCATAGTTTAATAGTATTACAGGGAAGCAGTGAATAGACCAATCAATTGTGCCAGAACCACAGTATCACCAGGATTCTAAGCAGTAGCAATCACACATTGAGTGGTTAAAGAACATGGAACAAAGGAAACATCTGCAAGCACAGAAATTTTCTACTATGTGGTCACATGCAACCAAAGGTCTAACCAATAAGTAGAAACAGGTTTATTGTGATCTTGCAGCCAGCTCAATGGTGGACAAATTACTTATTTCAATGCCATAACAGCTCCAATGACATACAAATAACCACTTTTTGCAAATACAGTATAGGCTGTACTTCCAATGCAGCTTTGATTGTTTATTCAAAACTCTCTACAATTAAGTTCATTGAGCTATCATTTGGGAGGCAGTTACCAGTTTGGTTGAAGAGGAGTTTTATCCTTCAACTAAGTGATTGCATAGCCCATTCTTTCAAATCCATCTACTGAATATTGTGTTGTGTGTTGTGATATAGTACGTTCAGTGGAGAGCAACCTTGGAAAATCTCAAATTTGAAGTTAACAAATCATCAGTATCTCCATTAGCTGACTCGACAATCTGAAATGTGATGTTTAATATCATCAGCATCTCCATTATGCTTCATATTCGCCTCCGCCTTCGCCTGCCATATGCATAGCAGCATGAACTGTAAGCAGCCCTGCCAGGGCTTGCAAACTCATTTTTCTAATTAGTAATGCATACATGTGAAAATCACCTATCTAGCAGATCTGAAACATGTACTTGATATGCTTGTCCAGCAGGGCACCAACCATGTGCAGACAGGTGATACCATGACAACCTTCTGAAGAAGTGCATGGGCAGAGAAACCTGGCACATTATTTTGGTCAAAAGAAGGGAGTCAAAAAGGATTGCTTAATACTTGCGCTTTTTCTGCTGCATGCGCCACCAGAGTGCAACAAGCCCAAAGCCACAGCTGGCCAAGAGGATTGCAACAGCTGCAATGTTACGCACCGCTGAGCTCCCATTCCGGCCACTCTCATCACCCCCTCTGCTCACTGCTATCTGACCCTCAGATTCCACACCCTCGTGAATGGTGTCTGGGACAGTAAGCAGTGATGCCCCATACCAATCTTTCAGAAACTTATAGACAGCCTTAACTGCCCACTCTGGCTCCTCAGTACTGCTTGCCTCCTTGTCAACAGAAGCCACAACCCTACACTCACTACATTGCTGTCTAGTTGGCCACACCACTTTTGGGTAGTTGGGATTCCATTTCTTGGAGACTTCTTCTTCCTTTGCAAGACGCATATTTACCTGGTTCCAACATAAGATTTATCAGTAAACTGTGCAAGGTCACAATGAGAAAATCAGCAGAAAAGACCTAGATACTAGCTACCCAAAGCATTGTACATGGGATCAGACATAATGCTCTTGCATACAACATATCACCCAGACAGAACGAAGGGATGACTCTCTGAAAATCATTGAGTCAATTCCAGGACCCAGATTGTAAGTTGTGAGAATATCATCCAGCTATCATCATAGTCATATCAGGTCATAATGCCACATGAACAAGAGAAAACCAAGGCCACATAGACTACATGATTTTTATGGCAGTCTCAGCTGGCTGTAACTACAGATCCAAGCTCACAAGTAAGAACATACCTCATTATGAGCATGCCAGAGCCACAACACCAGATCCTCCTGTGATGCTATTACATCCAGTTTTCTTTGACAAAGCAGCAAAAGTCCACAGCAGACAAAGATGAGGAAAATAGTTCATTGAATTCCACACCTATAAAGGCTTCTCACCAATAAGACAATATAAATCTGAAGCAAGCTACTGACCACCATACAAGATGCAAAGATGGTGTGCCCTGTATGTGCCAGGTCAACTGACTTGCTAGTTGAATTGCATAACTGAAGAATACACCCTAGTCTGGAAACATATAGAACCTACCTTGAGATCATCTCCAGAAAGTGCTGTCGACACTCTTGACAGTTGAAAAAGTGCTCCACAAATGAGTGAATTGCTGAGAATGCAGCAGCGCTTTCTGAATCAGCTACACGCACTGATAGGGAATGAAATAGCAGCCACAACCCACAGCTGCAGGGCACACAATTTTCTTAAGAACCATGGGACAATGGAGGATGTTGCATTCCTGTTCTCTTGCTGCAATCTGGAGATACAGATGGACAATTCCAAAGAAGCTTCTAACGATCTGTTTTCTTTCTTTGGACTTCACTGATGCTCAAACAAGCCCAGAAAGAATATATCAATCTACATAGCTGAACATAGTGAAAGAACACCATCATCAATATACCTATAACCTCGCCTTTCACCACGGCATGAGACCTGCACAGACCAGGTTTTCAAGTCAGCAACTGGTCCCACACCTAGACTATCCCCTGCCTGGTCCAATGCATTCCCTAGAATCTCTGCAATTCAGGAACACCCTACTTCCAAAATAGTTCATGCCATTCAGCATTGTAACTGCTGTATCAGTCATATGACCTGGATATTAGATGCAACTCCACATGTAATATTGGAACACAACAGTCCCTTGACACAAGGCTAGACAAAACTGAGTTTTCAGGTATTCAAAGAGCCCTCAGCATGCAATTATGACCAAATCTGATGATGCCTGTACTGCTACAATAGCAAAGACTGAACAACAAACTCTAACTACAAAAGGAGCCTTCGCAAAAAATAAGAAGCTTAGCAATAAGTTCCTTGGCTACACTCCTCTCCTACTTTTACCCAGGTTTGGATAGTACAATGATGAAGAGCAGGCTGAGATGGATAGAGAAACAAACCCAAAAGTTCCGAGGCAGACCAGGTCCACATAAGGGATGATCAAGAAAGGCTGCTGTGGGGACCTGACCAGCTGGCCACAGCTCTGCCAGGTTCACCAATAAATTAGCACTCCCCTTCCTACACCTGCTCTCTTCAGAACACAGCACATTCAGTCTCTGAACCAGGAGCAAAAGCTCTGAGCACCAACTGGAAGAAATGTTGCAGGTTAAAAAGCATACCAACCTCTCAGAGGGATGATGGACCACCAGAAGCATCAAAAATTGAATAAATGAACCCCGATTATCTGAAACCAGCATCTGCACCAAAATCAACTTGTGAGCAGCAGCCACAAACCACAGTGCAGGTGAGCAAAAAAAAATTTGAAATTGAGAATTAAGAAAACAATTTGGTGGCATAATACAAATAGTTTGCAAAAGACACTAACCTTCTCATCCACAATGATTTTGAATGCTTGGGCTGTGGCTTCTTCTACATCATGAAGTGAGGCAGGCATCTTCTCTACCAAACAACACAGATGCAAATGATATCAGTTTTTCACTACAGCTTACAGCAGAAAAGAGGCCATCAAACACAAAGCAGACTGCAAAGTGACTGAATTTCCAACAGAAGAAGGGAATTGACCAGAGAAATAAACCTGCAAAGGTTCAGAAGTATTTGTTCCAGATGCCTTTCCATCCTCTGTTGTTGCATCACTCAAGGAGAAGGATCTAAATCAGGGACAAATTCAAACTAGATGGTCAGGCCTCCATCAAGCTTTTGCATTATCTTCTCTCAAGCTGGTGTTGTTCCATAGGCCTATGACAATACAACTAAGCAGATTTTCCAATTTACCAGAAGGAAAACACTAGTACCTAGGAATGTCAACTGGGAGGCTATAAAAATAAAATGCAGACAGCAGCAGAATCAAGAAGCACAAAATCACCAGGACTATACAGACATCTTGGAAATGGAACTGGTGATCCAAATATGGGAAATGGAATAACTCAACGTCTGGATATTTAAGGTGTAGGTACACACTTGCCAATGCGCTTATTGATCTGCTCCAGTAGAGCCTCTGCTGTCTGTGCATTTGTAATCTCTTCCAGAGGACTCTGTATTTTGGCAGAACGGCTACCGATTGCAAGAACTGGAGGAAGGGCCCATAATAAAGATGGGTAGTATCTGATAGAGAACCTTTCACAAAGTTTTTGACTGGCCTGGCATGCCACCCCACACACACACACTTGATTCAGTGTCTTTTTGCCATCTTCCTTCTCACCCAACTTATGCTGATAATTTGGCCCTGGAATCTTTTTCTTTCAAGACTAATCTGGACTCTGATATATTTGCATGCAGACACAATATGGCATGTCACAATGAAGATGTATGCTTGTCCTTCCACTCCCAAGCAACATCATCAGGTTTAAACCCCAAAAGCTCAATGTTGCAACAGCATTGTCAATTAGCTTGATGAAATGTTTTCTTTAAACAGTGGACACATAGTAGAGCAATCACCTGGTCAGCACAGTCCACCTTGGCAAAATACACCACACCCTCATGGACACGATTCGGCCCAGTGAAAAGTCTTGCAACACGCTCAAAATGTGGCTGCAATACATCCACAGATAAATCACCAATGCAAAATATCCACTGGGAGTCTGAACTTTCCCATATCCTCCTATTATCTGCCATTGAGAATCTCTCAAGAAGGCTTGATATTGTTGGCTCACCTTATATTTTTTGCAAGCAGGGCACCTGTACCCTTCCAACAAGTTTGCACAACCTGTTAAAACTATTCACATGCAGCCGGTCCACAAAGCATATTCCAAGGACTTAGAAAATCTCCCACTAGGTGACCTCTCAGGAAAAACTCTTTTCATACAAAAAGTCATCTAGAATACTGTCTACAGGGTTGTGAACATCTCTGTGTTGATTTGACAGAGATTGGTGCATCAGACACATATCTATGAGATTGCAGAGAAAATCCACAATAAAACTCTGTGTCAGTTCCAGAAAAACCAAATCCGACCCAATAAGAATGAGTGCAGTCATGACTTTGTGTTGCTCACAAAGTACCAGACCATCGCATTCATCATGAATGGGCATTGATTAGCAGCCACTACTCCAGATAATCTGCTCGAGATTTCACATAAGCAATGATACAGAAATCTGTGTTACAAGTTTCTGTCACATTTCTGGAAACAATTGGAATACTCAGTCAAGAGATGTAGCTGGTTGAAACAGTCATCAATATTACAATTTCCGACATGAATCCCAGCTAAGGAAATTTGTGATTGCAATATCCAAATGGGGGAAAAAATATTTCTCCCAAAGAATGAATTCCACAAACATGAAAATGTTGGAGCCACTGATTTCTCAATAATAACCATTTCTCATGATCTCTAGGTGGCAGATCTGGATGGATCCCATGTATTATCCACATCCACGGCTGGTGCAGGCCAACTCACCTTTATGTTCTGTATTTGATTCCCAGCTAAAGCAGAATCTCAAGAACGTCAATAACACACTCGATGAGACAGAGGAACATACTGTCTCCAACAAGACGGATTTTCAAAATCTCCTACATGTTGGAAACCCTAATTTTCTCGGCAAAGTTGAAATTGGATGGTAACTAGCCGGGGAGTGTCAACAAGGTGAGACTAGGTATGAGATCTGCTTGGTCACACGCAGGATTCCGGATTTCAAATGTTATAAACGACAAAGCAACCCTCTCGATACACAAACAGACACAGGCCCACAAAGGCAGAAAACAACAGGATAATCGATGACATACAGAGACATTCATAAGTAGAAGAGAACTACAGAGATGCACACTGACCAGTTGGCGTAGAATTCCACAAGAGCCCAGTTCGCAGGCGCTGCCAACAAGCTGGAATTGAAAGTCTCGGCGTTGAGAGCGGGAACTAAGTCTCCCGACGCGAGCACACCGTCGTCTACGGCAGATCCGCTGCCCCAGCGAGCGGCGTTCACACCCTCGAGCGAGGTGAGCAACACCAAAAAAAGCACTGGAAACAGAAGACGCAGCACCATGGAGGGCGGTGATTGCCATGCTCCTCCGCCCCTCCTCATCGTCCACCGTCGTCGCTGCATCCACGAATGGAGGGGATCGGGGACACTCATTCACTACACTGCAGTGAGCGTACTCCAATACACTTCACCAGACGCAGAGAGCGAAAGGACAAACGGGGCTTGTCAATGGAAAGCACTAGTGGCTGAAAGTGGCCACAGTGAACCACCACCCACCAGCGCCCCATGAAGGATGAATGGTAAGTGGTCAGGAAACAGTTTTCTGTTGGGTTCCAGTTCCCTAGCTAACCATGGTGATTAGCTCAGTTGCTTTCTTTTTCTACCTAAGTAGTAACAATCCCACAAAGCAAGCAGGTTGTTAGTAGGTAGGTAGTAAAAACAGCCCTTACATATGTTTAAACTTTAAACCATCTACTTACCTAGTAGTTACCTATTTTTCTAACCTATCTAGTTATATATGAGAGCTATTTCCTACAGAATTGGTTACCAAGGTGAAACCAAATATTAACTCAGTTGAGGTTCATCCACAACTGAGTAATAATGGATATGCAATGGATGGTGTGCTGGTGGGTGCTGGTTCACTGTGGCTTTATTGGTGCTCTCTTTCTACGATTTGTGAAGAACAGGGTGGTTCTTTTTTGTGGCGAATTTTCGCTACCTGGTGACCCCAAAAAAAAATAGGCTGGCGTATCCAACAAAGGGATTTTGAGATTAAAAAAAAGAATCGCCATATCTCGAGAAAAAAAAAGTTAGAAGTCGCCAGATTTAGACAGTGTGTTCCATTAGGTCGCCAGATTTATGCAGGATTTCAAAAAGAAATTACTAGTCCACCAGGACAGTCGCCATTTATTGCTAATTAATGCTAAGGATCCTCACCACTACACCTACTTGAGAATTTTTTTAATAAAAACCCTGGTCATGACGAATCAAATGTGTTTTTCTTTTTTAAGGATTAAAAAATACAAAAAATGTCGAGGTGGCTCCCCTGAGTGTATGAGCACAGAAAAAAAGTGGCGACTCTTCATTTTAATTTTAACTGGAAAATAAAATAGAGATACTTATGTCAAAACTTATTCAAAAACCTTAAATCAATCATTAGACTAATTAATGACAAAGTAAGCTTGATTAGCCATAAATACTGAAGCAGCAAAAGAAGTAATTTAGGCATCCTAGAGGAGTGAGAAGGGGAATAATGAGGGGCGAGTTAATGTAGATACTCCAGTGAGTGAACACTTAAGAAGTCAAAGGAAGTCGAATCCTCAGACATTGTTTCTCTGCTTCTGAAGCTTAAAAAAACATTTGAAGCCCTTCATCTAGCGCTTCCAATGCAGTAAAGAATTGCTCAATTCGTTAAGGGATGCACGAAGATGTGGGGGTGTTTGGTGTAAGGGGGTTCAGTGTTGAATGATGGGTGTTTTAAAACAGATTAAGATTTCGAGCTTAATATCTTTGATTGTTGTGTTTTTGCCTCTAGAATACAAACATGTTTTGTAAATCCTTAGTTGGCGCACCCATCAAGTTTTAATTCACTCAAAATAGACTAATAATGAGAAAGATATGGGGCTGGAACTAGAGAAGGATTGAGCTATTTTTTTCAAAATTTTGAAGCAAACTCTCACTCATTCTCTTCCTGTGTTTGCTGTGTTGCTCATTTACTTCTGATGCTCAAAGTTGTAGCCCTCCAGTTTGCTTCAATGATTAAAAAAATAGATCAATTATAGAAATATAGAATGTTTTTTAATTGAATAGTTATGATTGTTTTAGGGTAAGGGCATGTAGATTCAAATAATAGATGAAATACCAAAATGGCCAAGCTATGTTGAAAGTCCAGGTAGCTTTGGATAAAGGCTAGAGGGCCTACAAGGAAAAATGCAAGTAGCATGTAACATAGCCCCATTGGTCTATCCTAAGGTGAAAATGTTTAGGTTGCCTAGGATAAAGTTTAGGTGACCTATAGTGTAAAAGGTAGATAACCTATAGAAGAGGTTTAGTAGCCTAGTGAGTCATGACTTGAGGTTTTGTGAAAAATGAGGTAGCCTAGGGTCCCACCTACCACAATCTAATGTCCTTTTGCAAAAATTGCCCTTTTGTTGGATTCTTTTAATTGAGGATTCAAGGTGGATTAAGGTTAGCAATAATTTCTACAAGCCAAACAATATATTTTTCTTTCAATGTTTGATAGCTTCTGTTGTTCTTGAACATCAAATGCTTTGTTCTCAACATCTCTTCCCCTAGCATCCAAGCAACAACTTAAATTTAATGTTATGGATGGAATTCCAAGTCAAAAGGATTGACGTACTTGGTTGTATATGCCAACAATGGAAAAACTAGTTTGCAACTTTTATATTCATGTAATCTAGTGTAAAGTGTGATGTTCAGGGGTGGGTGGACAAAAGCAAATCTGAAATGGTGTACTTTGAAATCCAAAATCTAGAAGGTCTGAGATGAAATGGGATCCATTGTATCACATGTTGTGTGGGCTTTATAATTCTTCTATATGGTGTTGTTTATCCTTTTATGCTTATTGCATGACTTCAAAATCATGTGAGTTTGGAATCCTACAATTTTAGGGATGGCATGGTGCCATAGTTAAAAAATTGAAATTGTTTATCCACATTTTTCAAAATATAGCATTAAAACTCCTTGCAATTTATGTTACATTTGAAAGATCTCAACTAATAAGATTTGTAATTACATGATTGCCCTTTGGCACATTCTACATGCATTAGTTCCACAAAATAGGCATTTTGTTTAGGTTTCATTATATACTACTTCCACAAACATGTTCTTTTATAACATTAAATCCATAAATATTTTGTAGTTGTGTACAAGTCAAGTTATAGTGCTAACATCATGTTCACATATGCTTGTCAAGCTTACATAGATCAATGTTTTATTACATTATTTATAATGTGAAGTTCCTTAACATTTTATTTGTTGATATACAAAAGATTTTGAAATGTTCATTACAACATGGTACTTGGAAAACATTGATCCAAATGCAATTGGTGGCGATTGCATCTTTTCACCAACATCTTAGTTGTTTGATACATACAAAATCGATGTTGCATTGGATTGATGATTTCAGCTTACATCTTTTGTAGCCATTGTTTAAAAGTATTAAACATTTCAAAATGGAAGCGTGTTTCTTTTCAAAAAATGTAAAACAATTGTAATTTGTAAGTACTAATGTTGTAAAATACCATATCCATGAAAATGGACATATCATAAATATGTCCATGATGCAATCATGTTGATGGAGGTGGAGTAGGATCTGATGCCATCTTTGAAGATCTTTGGGAAGCCAATGCTTGTGCTCTAATCATATGTTCTTCTTTTAATGTCTCGTGATCCTTTGCCATGTACTAACACAAACATGTGCGAGTTTTTTGATGGCCTTTTTCACCACCTTGTGATGAAAAAGAAAAACACTAGGAATGGGGAATGGAAGAACAAAAATACATGCCAAGTTGTTATGTCAAATTGATCGATAGCTAATTGAGTTAAAGGGATGTGTAAACCATGTTGAACTTCAACACAAATAACATATGGAATATGATGGTATGAATGGGGGTGTGGTAAACCAAGATGGAAAACATTGATGATATCTAATGATGCAATCCATGTCCAAGCTGAAGAAAGAAGAAAAGATGGTAATGTTGAAAGCATCGGCACCTTAGAAGTTGATGACTACTTGTGTGTGGTGCATGATGCTTGGTGATGTGTTAAACTTGTTCCTATGACGTATAAATGACATAACCATGACAAGGAACATGCGAACGTGGTTATGGGATGGATAGGCCCCTGGTGTAGGTACAGATGATTGAAAAATAACCCGTGGCTCATGATGTAAACAATTTGTGAAATGTGAGGATGAAGTAGGTGCAATTGAAGACATTGAATGAAACAAAATAAATGCAATGGGAATCATTGAGTGAAGGGGTGGAGATGTTTCATGATGGTCCATAAAAATCATCTTGATATTGAAATCTTCTTATGATACCCTACAATGTTTTGATGTTGGTGAAATTGCAAGGTTTGCCATGCCTATACACACAAACTAATGAAGCCTTAAACCGTAAATTGTAAAGGCTCTTAACCTACCTACTCACCTAGTTTGAATGAAATTGATAAGGATTGCCATGTTATAGTCATGCAAAAATCTCTAGGACACAATAGAGGAAATTACACAATTGGGGGATATGAAAAAAATGATTTAAAGATTTGCTATGGGGGAATTCGGTTTCAATTCTTTCACCACTTCCTCAAATGGTTGTTGTTGTGCAAATTTAGGTCATTTTTTCTACTTGATTTTGTTATTGTTCCTCAGTTTAAGGCCCACCAATTTCAAGCATCAAAATTGTTGAGCCCTGAAATGGTGGCAACTTCCAAAGACTGGACTATAACCTTGTATTCATTACCTTGCACACCTTAAGCTACACAAACATAATCATAGACATGATTTTCATAAACATTAATAAAGATTTATAATGAGCTAGAAGGGAAATAAAAAAACCCCAACAATAATTTTGCATGCGAAAAACTTAGAACATGTTTTGGCAGCACTTAATCTTCAACTTTTAGCTTGTTAATATTGAAACTTTCCAATGGTGCTAAGAGCGTATTAACTTGTTGGGCACTCTTGTGATGTTTTTGCACTTTGTTATGCTTAGTGGTTGGGCTATTTACAACATATTATGTTTCCATCATTAGGTATTTTGTAACATTACACCAAATTTGATGCTTGTACCATAGCTATGTTGGAGAAGCTATTAGGTTCAAGATCTTTTGGCACCATAATGGGCCATTTGATTCGTCATAAGATCATTTTTCTTGTTTTTTCAAGGGGGTTAAGCATTTTTTCAATGGTCTAGCGTGTTGCTCCCATCTTTTTAGGATGTTGGGCTTTGATCGCTTTTGCATTAGTTTTTCGTTTTAAAAAAAATGTTCATTTTAATTTTCTTGATGTGGTGGCACATGTAAAGACGAATACTTACCCCTTCTAGGTAGCACTACATGATACCTGTGTGATGTTACTTTAGGTTGTTTTAATCACATGTTTTGCTTTTTGAAAATCTAGTGATGCAATCATCCTTAAATATAATTTTCTTTGATAGACCAACTACACAAATAAGAATTTACTTTACTTCTAGCAAAGGCTCTTTTAGGATGTTGTATGCGCACGTTTTCATTGCTATGCAAGTTTAGCAATAGGGGTTTAGTTATTAGCTTGTCCTAACACCCCTTCATTTCATTTGTCCTTAGTTCATTTCCTTATTTTGTTACATATTTGTTTCAATATACCACATTTTACGATTACACATCTTTTACGATGTTAATGTGATCATACCATTGATGATTTGGGTATCCATTTGTTACATTGCCCATGTAGGAATGAACACACTATAACCCATGATACTTTTTAAAATATTGTTGTAGTTATGGCGTTGGAAAGTGGAACTCACATACAAAGAGAGGTTTCCCATCTTTTCCTTTGCCATAAACAAACATGAGTGGATATTGTCATCACTATAAACAATTTTTGGACCTTAACAAATGTTGTCCTTGTCGATTTGACTTGTACAAATTTGGTTCAACATGTTTTGATGACAATAACACATCTAAAAAAATTGTTGTTCAAAACAAGACACGATTTTACACAAAACGAATATCGAAAGATGATTTCATCCCGTTCCCATAGAGACCTATGGTTGTTTCCATCTTCTTTTTCATTCCTTTTTTACTTCTTGTGTACATGCCAATATAGTGTGCCTTTTTGGTACCTTCGATGTTTATATCTTATTATAAGCAACAAGTGTTGATAGCCTTCCAACATGTGCAAGCCATCGTGATTTTTTAGCAAGTTGCCACACTTAGTCACAATTCTTCATTTCTTTCACACATGTTAGCTAGTGCACTTCCATCACTAGTTGATTTGTGACAAAGGATGCCTTTTTAACACTAGATCTTCTACTTCATTACTATTGTTTTGATTGTTTTGGTTTTCCTTTCATGTGTTTACATTTGCTTTGACATGCCTTATACTTTTTGTGGATGGATTTCCATCCTTGTTTATATACAAGGTTTTCACCCAATTTAAGGATTACATAATATAAAAATGTTATGTATTGTTTTCATTTTTGTCAAATCATAGGGTGATAGAAAATAGTTGCTTCCTATGGAAGTTTACTATTTGATCTATTGATTACAAACATGCTTGAATGTGGGGTTTGTTCCATCAATCTTGGGCACAATAGATTTTGAAAGGATGTAAAAGATCAAGGACACTGAATTCAAAGAGTATTTGGTTTGAAGGAAAGTTTGTGGTTACATAATCTTCAATGACCATTGTTGTTATGGGAAATTAGAGTATTGCATAGGATGTTTGGAACATAATTGCCATGTTCTCAAGAGCACCATCCAACAAGTTAAACTTCACCATGGCTCAAATTGAGCATGAAAGAGTGGGTGAAGGATGAATAATACCAATGGGACTTGCTAGTAAAAGCAGGAAAAATAATCCTTAAGGTGCTATGTTAGGAATGTGTTGCCCATCAATGCACATAATTTTCTGTGCTCGACAGGTTCACCAATTGCTGATAGCAGTGGAGTAACAAAACCTGGTAGGACATTGAGCCCCATTGGTCTCTCCTCTTTTCTTTTTAGAAACAACTTTGCAAAATGTGTGGGGCCAGTTCAACATGTGCATAAGGTTGTATCTCAACACCCAGCACTTCACAAAGCAAGTTACCGTTCTGCCAGAAAGCAGGACAACAAAAATTACCTCAACAAGAATCAATCCACAATAATTCAATCAAATATTCCAGCTGCATCTAGTAGACATCATATAGCAGCCATTACTCTAGTAGCCATCTGTAGCTTAAGTCTCCCCCACAATAGAAATCAAGCATCTGATGGGGTCAAATGGACAGACCTGTAGGAATCACATATGTGCGATGGGAAGTGTACCTGCTTTATAATGGGCTTCACTTGAAACTTCTTGATAAGACATGTAATTGAAGTGTGGAACACATGATCAACTTGACCAGACTAACAGTTACAAGTTCTTCATTGCTCACTCCAGTTTGGTACTTTTTACCATTATTAGACATTTTCCAATGTTGGAGAAAGAAATTGTTTGCAGCTCTCATGTTCAATTTCACCCCTGGTAAAGACCTTATCATAATCCTCACACATCTCCAGACTTATGTGCTGCAAACTGTGGGGCTAATTCCTCACCAAGCTTTTTATCAAGTAGATGTAACAGAGCTCCTAACCCTATTCCTTTGGAAGCTGAGGTGCCTACTCTTGATATTCCTCCCTGTGACCATCCCAACCCTAATATCACGCTTTCATCTCTTTTCCCCAGTCCTGTAGTTACTCCATTGCTCATAACCTCATCATCCTTTGAGAAAAGGTTTGAATTTGATGATTCTTCTTGTTTGGTGGGAGAAGGATCTGTGTCTTTGGCCAGAAGAATACTGTGATCCTCGAAGGTTGATACACCTTCTATAAGATCCACCTGCTATTGCAATCCCACAGTTAGTGATACTTCTCAGCAGGAGAAAAAGGACAATTCAAAACTCCATAATTGATATTCAACATTATAAATCATTATAATCATTATTTATGGGCATCTGTCTCACAATATATTTGAGATCTGTAGAGTGCACAGCCTAGAGCTTTCACGGTTCAAGTATTGTCCTCTGTGAGTCTACATTGGAGAGGGTTTATGGAGGGACCTTATTCCAAGCTTCCACCATACAGCTTTCCAATTTGGCCTTGGGAACACCAATTCCCTTGAGCACATCTAGAACTGCCTCTCGCTGCTCATCTACGTTTGCTGCACTGCTGTCAATCACATGCTGCAAAGATTCAAGCATCAAGCCTTCTCAGATAGGAAACAAGTGCTTCTGTTTTGTCATTCCACCAACAGATGAAACATTCTGGAATAGGAACTAGTATAAGTCTCACCCAAAGTAAGGATCATGTTGGTAGAGTTCATTTCAGAACTAGAGAAAAGACTTACCAACAGAAAATCTGCTTCAACAACTTCCTCCAGTGTTGCTTGGAATGCCTCCACTAGCTGTGAGCAGGTGACGACCTTGTCAGTCAACTTTCACAAGATGCAAAAGGAGATCACTCTTCTCCACCCTTTCCCATGCAGATTTGTATTGGAACATTTACATGCAATTTGTAAACTCACTAAATTTCTTATATACTGTCTAAAAACCTCAATAAGCAGATTCCCGTGTCAGCAGAACAAATAAACCATTTTCACCAAGAACTGGTAATGAATGTTACCTGTACTGGGAGATCAGAGATGAAACCAACAGTATCACTCAACAGCACTTTCCGTCTGCATTCCCATGATGCAATGCAAGTACTCAGTCAAGTCCAAAAGAAAATCTATGTGGACACTTTCACAATAATGCCCCTCATGCATTGCTGCTATCTATTTGGGTACATATTCTTAGAGGGCCAGTGAGCCTACCCTGAAGGAAGCACAACACTGCGCACACGTGGATCAAGGGTTGCAAACAGTCTGCAGTAAATTCAGAACCAATACTGTCATGAGTTTCCTACATAGAACACCAGTTAGATAAGTATGTAGCCCTATTTCAAGGTGATTCAGATCCCCACACACTTGCAGTCAATTTAATCCAGAAAACTAAAACAATAAGCCTTTCCAACAAACCCACTCATGTGTGGCAATTATCTGTTCAAGGAAGACAAAGAAAACCAATTGTGCTCTGCCTGATTGCAATGTAAATGAAGTCCAGCAATCCAACAAAAGGCTTGTGATTGCAGTTTTCTCACCTATCATCAACATAAACGCTGCTCTTTGAGAGTGCAGCCACCATTGATGATTTTCCCTGCATAAATGCATTGAAAAACTGTGATGAACAAACTTAAATCCCTACTGATGTGTTGACCATGAAAAGAAAAGCATCTGCACCAGGAGGGGAATTGATGGCCCATAAGTACAAGCTTGTTATTTAGTTCTCATCCAAAGGAAAAGATTGTGCAAAATGAGTTTAGCAAGGCTGCAACATCTTGGAATAGAGCAATCACTTCAGGTGGATTAAAAGATGTAAGTTGCTACATGTCGTTGCTCATTGGGATCATCCTACCATAAACCTTGTGGTTGGATTCAAAGAGATAGGCAGCTATAGGAATGTGTTCATCAGGATTATCCTACGACCTTGCCTCTTCTCCTCCATTGAACACCAAATTGAAAGCCTCACCGCATTTGTGTATCCAACCACAGCTACAACAGGAAGTTGCCGACCACAACTCCCAGCAAACGCATGACGTTGACGAGCAGCTCGGTGCAAAGAGCGGGTTCGCTGTACTTCCTTCAGCATTTGCTTCAAACGGTCCCTTCTTTCTCCAATTCTAATCAAACCTAACAAAGCCATTCAGTTGTTGAACCACCATTTGGTGAACCACCGCAGAAGTCTTCTACCTGAAGTGATACCTATTTCAATGAATACAACCATGCTTGAAGAACACTGCAATGGAGATATGAAAGTCACCATATATGCACAAATAGTACTGGAGAAAGGAGAAAGAAAAGGCTAGGTGTCACCTGCGCCGTTGCAATTGAAGCTCTGTCTCACCAGCCCCTCCAATTGCTCCACTTGCTCGTCTGTTACAACCTTATCAGTTTCAAATGGCTACAAGTTCCATGGAGTCTGACCTTTTCCCTGGCACTAATTCTTCTGTTCCCATGCAAGACTTTCAAGATTGCAAAGAAGCTGCATTTGTGTTGATATCACCTCCATTGCACATAATAGGCCACACTTCTACCTCAATGCTGGACACTAGAAGAAGGTAGTCAACACATTGTGCATGTAACCAGAAACCATGAGACAAAAGGGAGTAAATTACCCCCGAGCACTGACCACCTCATCTTCTCCACCAACACCAAAACCAAGTCGCGCACCCCCTTTTCCAAGAACACGGACCAATCGTGTTTTCTTGTAATCTAAAGCAGCCAATTCGACCTGCATTTAAACATAAGTTTCTCATCAAAGAGCAGATCTTACCAGGCTCATCATCCAGCCATCTAGCCACATTAAGTGATGTATGAACTGCAGTGGTGAACAGATCAATAAGACCTCATACCTGGAGCTTGGCCTCTTTGGTTTGGGCATGTGCCCCAAATATCTCAATAATCAGTCCAACTCGGTCAAGCACAGGCTTGCCCCATGCAGCCTGCACAGTTGCAGACAGGCTCAACTCTGCAAACCAAATGACCTCTGCACATGAAGGTGTGGAACAACATTTCCATCCCATCTAAGACTCCAAGAAACTGACAAGTAAAGATGCACATCTAGACAATCTAAATCTTTTGATAGCAAACACCAACCAGACCCAAGTGCTTGCCTCAAGGTTGCGTTGCTGTACACCGGACAGTGGTGCATTCACAAAGACTGCATCCAGCTGCTCCTGCAAGATCTCCAAGACCATGAGAAGATGAAATCATGAGCACCCACCACATATATTTTGGTTGCTCACAATTACAAGCATAACAAGGAGATACAATTCCACCATCTTATTAGGACTAGATTATCTTAAGTAGTGCAGTATCATAAGTTGATAAAACAGCACAGTAAGCCATGAACTTATTAATCCTGTAGAGGGAACGAAGTCTAATAGATATCAGGTATGGAGATGCAATTAAATCTTAACTCTTGAAGCTGCCGCATCAACATGGGCACGCACAATGTCAATGGTCCCTGCTCCAAAATAGACACCTGCTGCAACCTTCCAAAACATATGTTACTGAAGCCACCACCATGTGGATACATCTTGCAATTTCCATTGACAAAGAGTGGATGCCACTCTGCAAATCCTAATTAGGGTTGAGCGGCCTGTGGGAGTTTTCCATTACATACCTGCACGAAGACGCTTGCTGGAAGAGCGAGACTGCGGACTCTGGACCAGCACAAAGGGAGAAGTATGCTTCCTGGATTCAGCCTTTGATTTCCCCCTTAGACCCTCCAGAGAATCTGCTAGACGCAGAGCTTCCAACAGCTTAGCTTTGAGAATTGTTCGTGGGTACACTCTGGGCTGCACCACCAGCAACCTTGGAGCACTTTCTCTCTCCCCAATTCGCAATTCAGAGCTCCACTTGGAGCCACCATGATGAAAGTCTCTGACCAACAACCCGAATTGGCTGCTCAGACCTGCTAAACCTAATCTCCCAATCACCGAAGTAGCGTCTAGCCTCGAACACCCCACCAAATGGGTATGATCTCGAAACGATATAGCAGCCAAACATCCACAATTCTCCAAACTCGTGTTCCTCAAGAATAATAATCTTGACCTACAGAATTGAATAATCGACAACTTCATGGGTGTGGGTGGTTCTGAAGTCAGCTTCACGCAGGCAGGTCTTGAGCTCCAGTCTCTGAAGACATTCTCTGCAAAAAAATTGTTGTGGACCTGGTGGGGGTGTGAACGTTTGATGATCGTTACTCAATAGCATCCTCACTTATCTGCAAACCTAAGCAACGTTAGGCTTACGAAAACTTCCCACGGAAACGAAGAAGTCTTTCGTGATTGTTGGACGACATGAGTAGACGAATCCTGGCAGAATGAACCAGCACCCACCAGTGCACCACGAAGGATGGATGGTAAGTGATATGGAAACAGTTTTCGGTTGGATTCCAGTTCCCTAGCTAACCATGGCGGTTAGCTCTGTTGTTTTTGAAAATAATAATTGGGTTGTTAGTGTAGGAGAAGGGCCTAAGTACAGGCCCTTCCGTGATTTGAGATCTGTGCCCAAGGTCAGTAGGCCGAGGGAACAGGTCGAAAATAACGGAGGGGCCTGTACATCAGGTTCTTTTTCTTAAGTAAAGCAGAGGTGAGTTTTTTTCACTTTTTAGAAATAGTGATAGGCTGGCTGGTACCATCCGCTGGCCGTCAGAAGATCCCGGCACAGCCTGGCTGGCACCTTCAACCGCAGAAGATCCACTTGTTGAAAACAGGTTTCTTCAGGCAGGTAAGGGAGCTGAAAATACAAAGGAAAAATCCAGGGAGTGCTTTATGTAGGTAGTAAAAATAACTCTTACCCATCCATAAACCTTCTACATATTTTCCTTCCTACCTATGTATATATAGGAATTGCTTCTTCAATAGTGGGTTACCAAGGTGAAACTGGATGCTAATGGAGTTGAAGTTCATTCAGAACTGAGTCATAAATAGGCATCCAGTGGATGGTGCAATGGTAGGTGGGGGGTTCACTATGGCCCTGAAATTGTGAGATAGTTGAGCTGGCAATCATGTACAAGAACCTAGCCAAATTTGACCACAGGTCATAGCCCTTTTGTCAAAAAATTTAGGAATCACACTATGTTCTGGTGACAAGCTATCTTTAAATATGAGACTTGACAACTTCTACTTGAAAATATGAGAGTTTTTCTACCAGGAAATATGAGACTTTGTTTTGTTTGGTGGGTGTATGTAGGGTTGGGGGCGGAGCGGGTAAAAGTGGGGTTTTGATTTTTGCTTGGATAGTTGGGGGGTGGGTTCAAGTGTCCTCTCCCCCCCCCTCCCCCTCCCCCCAAGGAACTTTCAATAATCCATAATTCATGCAACCATTCAAAAATCCATAAAATTAAAAAATTCATTATTATAGCTGTAGCAACTTCTTAACCCCTAGCCTTGAATTTTGCGTTATGCAACCACTCCACACTTTTTAAGTTGTTTTCAAACTGTATGTTGTAAAAGCGTTTATTGATTTATTAATGCTAACATTCACCTTGTCTTTAATAAAATCACTCAATTCTTAACACTGGCTTTCAATTTGTTGTTGATAATGATGACGTTTTGGGATTGTCACATCTAAATTTCGGGTTTGGTCATTGGCATATTCACTGATGTACATGTAGTAACATGTCTTAATGACGGCTTTGGCATTTCATCAGATGTAGGGCTAGGGTAGGCTTAGGAGAGGAGTAAGATGAAGGATTTGTTGTATCGTCTCTTCAAGATTGTTGTCTATTGAGTGCATTTCAGATTGCATTACCATCTGTTGTTTTAAGTTGTGTCAAAACTTATCACTTTGTAGCATAGGCTTCTTTGCACCCTTTTTATTTGTTCTGCTTGTTTTAAAAAATTTCAAAGTTTTATGCAATTTTTTTTGGAAGTTTTTCTCCTAAAATGATGAATTCGGAAATTGCAACTTGTAATTCTAGTAAAAAAATTTCTAGACTTGGTTAAAGATAGGTTGTGTCACATATTTTTGGTTTCAATTGTAGAGTATAAAATGGTGATGGTAAGTGGCAACCATGTAGTTCAAGTGTAAGGAATCCACAATGTTTCTCATGCCTTTCTCTTTCCATCTTACCTTGGTGGGCCTCTTATTAGCTAGCAACTCACATTCATTGTTTTCCATCATGAATGAATTAGTATCAAATCCCTCCATATCCATTTTAACAATAATTTAGAAAGAAAATCATTGAGGTAGGTCTAGGGGGGTTGTAGGTAAAAGAATCCAAAGAGAAAAAATGATTATTATGTTCTAGAGTTGTAAAAATAAAAAGTAAGTCATGTATACATAAATCCAATGTGAAAAACAAGCTATGAATCCCAAAATCTACGAAAAAATTATAATCCATAAATCTATTGAAATCTTAAAATCACCAAATTCATGCAAATACTCAAAAACTGGTGAAAATCTAGTTTGCATGTATTCATGACTCCAAGAAAAAAGTAAAAATTTGAAACACTCATTGTTTTATTTACTAAATTTTTTTATGATCCCTTCATACTTGGTTCAAGAATAATTGCAATTGATCTTGGTCATTAATATGGTTTGTGCAAGAGTAGCAAGAGTGAGAGATCTAATATAAGAAGTGGTTTACATGTTTTAAATTTGGAGAAATAATCACCTATGAGGTCTTCAAATTGTAAGTCTTGAAATCCAAAGAGAGGAAAACGCGTCATCAAATCTAAAAAGGTAGGGTTTGAAGTTAATAATTCAAAAAGTTTAAGGCCTATAGGTTATTAAATTTAGAGAGGGAAATTTTGAGGATAAAAGATCAAGAGTTTAAAGTCTATAAGCGATCAAGAGTTTAAAGTCTATAAGCCATCAGATCCTTTAGGCAAGGTTTAAGATTTTTAGAAAGAGGTTAGGGGGTTTGTAATGAAGAAATCTGGTTTGTAATGAAAAAGTCAAGGGGCAAGGTTTGGAGGTCATCAAAATCCAACAAGAGAGAGGTTCTAAAAAAAACAACCCAATTGAAATCAATTCAGAGCGATTCAATTCCCTCCCCTCCAACTCAAATCAATTGAAAAGAACTCAAATCAGGCATTATGCAAATGTGGCACAATTTATAAAATTGTACATTGTGTTGCCCATCAAAATATTACAATGTCATGTTATTTACAATACAAATATATCATGGGATTTTTAAATCATTATAAGCGTAATCACGAAAAATCTAAATCTGATTTGTAAAAAGTTGGGTTTAAATCACTCATTTGCAAGTACAGCCTTAAGTGTGGAAGCTCAAATTTCAAATGTTTTTGAAAATTGCCTTGAGATTTTGATGTTTGCAATCGATTGAAGGTAAGACCTATGATCAATTCTTACAACCTCCAATGTAATCTAAGGGAAACTTTTGCCTACAAAGATAAACCATATTTTAACACTTGATAAGGATGCCAAAACATTGAGTGGTTCAATAGCAAATGTGAAAATAAACACTCAAACCTAAACATTCAAGTTTCTTTTAAGCCCTCTTTCTCAACTTTCAAAACTAAAACCTTTGAGTCCTATCTTTCAAACCTTTTCTTTCACTTTGGGTCTTCTCACTCTTCTTTGGTAACATGGTCACTTCAAGTTTCATGCACGATGAAATATACATACTCTTGCTTCAACTATTGCCACACATCAATACACAAAAACCTACTAGGATGAAACTTGGGAATTGGTGCATTTTCAAGTTTCACCCTAAGCTTCTTTTTCCTTTGTATTGACCTTGCCTTGGCTTTTTTAATTGTGCCTCATGTTTTGCCCAAACACAGGGTTCTTGCCTTACCTTTTGGGCATTTAAAAGACATCTTTAATATATTCTTTAGAATGTGATACTATTGGGAACATATTAAGGAACACCTGAGAACATGAGAAAAACATTGAGGGCATTATTGGGAACATTGTGAGAACACCAAAACCCCCCAAAAGAATCTCAAAGCCTACCCCTCTTCCCCAAAAGAAAAAAAACTTGGGCCTTCCAAAGTGCATATTGAGCATTCTCATTGGCTGCATGTAATTCTTATTTTAAGAACCGTTTCTCACCATTTTGTATCTATTGGGTTCCTGTTGTTCATTTCAAATCTTCAACCTTGTCCCTATACATGTATACACACATCCCGTGATACCTTGGCCATTTCAACACATGTTTGTCAAATAATTAAATAATTTTGAAATTTTCATTTCAACAAATGAAATATTCTTAAATATTCATTATTTTCTTTCACAATATCTTTTGATTTGCAACAAATAAATTTTTGAAAATTTCAACATTTCTGAAAATAATATAATTAGTGTCGAATTGGCCAAGGTACTAGGGTATATACGTATATAGTTTGTGGAAATAGGCTTGTGCCTAGGGGTGAAAACAAAAACTTATATGACTAATTATGAGATTGTTAGGATGGAAGCTTTGAATTGTTTTGAGGAGTTCTCTTTAGTAAATTGGCACTTAAATGTTATAATAGTCCCTAGGTTTGTAATTGGTGTTTTTTTGGGGGAAATTTTTGCAACTTGGTGATGTTTTTTCAAAAAATGAAATATTTGTGATTTTAAATGTTTTCTGCCATTTCTCAAAATAAAAATAATTAAATATGCCACATCTAGACCTAGGCACTTCCTAGGTCACCACTTGTAAGAGCACTTTTGTAAAAATGCTACAGCCTACCTAGGACACTCACCATTTAATGATAATTAATGTTGGGGATCCTCGTCTGTGGACCTACTTGAGGAATTTGAAAAAAGAAAACCATGTTTGTGATAAGCCTATGTGTGAAAAAATATCACCTATGAGATTTTAAAATTGGCATCTTGAATTATTTTGAAGAGTTGAGTTAATGAACTACTTCTTAAATGTTGCATGTTTTTTGCATGTTGCCCATGCAAAACACATGCAAAGTGCAAGGAGCTTTTAATAAGAATTTAAAACATGCATGTTTCTTTGATTTCAGTGATGGATGCATAAACATCAAATATTTCTGTAAAGAATTTTCAACCTTACAACCTCCTCCTCCTCCTCCTATTAACAGACAGGAAGCTAGCACATCATTTGTGCTCTTTGTTTGGCTTACTTGTAGGGAAGAGACTATGCATTGGTGTCCTGTTTGAGCATAAAATTTTGGCTCAAACTTCACTCAATTTGAGTGACACCTGAAGTACCATGTGTGCTTATGATCGATGGCCATGCTCCGTAGAAGTGCCACCTTGCAACCTTAGAATATGAATTGTAGTTTTTTAAATTGGCTAATTTTCATCAAATTTCGACCTGCAAAATATTATATTGATGCATGAAAAGGGTTTTCATGGAAGAAATGGCCCAGATTCGCCAGATTTTGAGGGAAAAAAGTCCAAATTATTATGATAAGTTCCAGCAGGTAGCCAAAAATATAGAAGAATATTTCATTAAAACCTCACCCAAATCAGTATCATAATACTTTGTGAGCAAAAACCTCACAAAACTGGCTATATGTATGTCCATCGTCCACACCCATTTAAAATCCCATAAAAGTCCTTGTTGGCTTAGGCATTTCAGCGTCAAATCAGGGAAGAAGCAATCGATAAATGATATATTTCATTCACCCTTTTCAACAAAGATGAGAAGACAAAGGACAGTCCTAAGTGATTCTACAAAGTCCAAAAAGACCCTCTTAAGCGTATCTCTCCTACAGTCTGGTGTAGAGAGAGAGAGAGAGCTATCAAGGACACAGCAGCTGTTGTTGCAGCACTGGAGCAAAGCTGAGTGTGGGACTGTACCTCTTGTGAACAGAGCTTGAAAAAGATGGAATGAATTTGGCCTTCTCCAGACAATTTCACAGAAATCCTTGTCAAAAACAAATGAGTGCAATCTTTATTTGAAAGAATTGATGAGCAAAAATGACTGCCAAAATTGTGTTTTTTTATTTCAGCATGCTCAAACTAAGATTACCTTTGAGGATTTGTACAAGGACCTCAAATGATCATTGGTGCAGCTGCTCTCAGCTATAGCAAAGGAAGTGAGTGCAGAGGATCGGTTGTAGAATTATCCTTGACATGTCAACAAATACAGCTGCTGGAAAACCTGTTAACTCCTTGTGTTCTCTTTACCCAGTTTAAGACTTTGGCGATTGCCTGTTGATTTGAAAAAATTCTGCAAACCCAGCAGTGTTGTCTGTTATGTAGTAGACCTGATAGTGCTTTGGACACCCACAACTTTTTCCACAACACATTACATACATACATACATACATACATACGTACATAAAATTCCACTTTGCAAAATACAGAGTAGAAAGTCAAGATGCTGAACCTGTTTGTAACCTCATAATACTTCAAAACTTTTCTTTCCTTATAGCTAGCATTCTTCTGGAGCTCACTTCCCTCCAACTCAGTAGGGAAGTCAGGGTGCCTCCAATACTCTTTCTTCAAAGCACTGACAATGTTTTCCTGCAGCAATGCGACAGCATTAAGAAGTGCAGGACATGCCACGTATGCAATTATCATCACACGAACAATATTCTAACAACTGATAATATGCAGAGAGGTGCAATCAGTTTGATGCCTAAATTCAGTCTCTTGTGTAAAAGGCAAAAATGGTGTAAAAAGATTTATTCACCAGTGGTTGGGAAGCATCAACCCAATGGAACAAGCGCACTTCACTGTGATTGTCACGGCGGAACCATGTAAGCTGCTTTTTCACCAGATTCCTGTCACTTAGGTAGATTTCAGATGCATGAATGAAGTCAAGCTAGTATGTGAAATAATATGGGACTTTGCATTTATGCTGTAGCTTGCTGTAATAAATCCAACTCACAATTTTCTTATCAGAACCTTCCTTGCTCCTGAAGAAACCCAGCTGAGAAGTTGGATTTGGATGGAAATCCTAAACCCTTAATCTTGGAATCCCTAAACCCTTAACAATGGGCATTACCCAATTGAAAGAGTTGGTAGAACGAATTCACAGATTCCATGAGAGGATGTTGCACCTGGAAACTTTTTGGAAGGCTGAGAGGAAAGCTAAAAATCTCTTTTCTGTTGTCATACCCCCTCCAGCACGACAGTCTAGCAAAAACTCCATTGCCTAATCCAACAGATAAGACATAACTTTAATCTTATATTCTCTGAGCCATAAAAAGAATTCTGAGTTGCAAAGCTATGCCCTTCCATGTTAGATTATGATTAATTTGCCCATCAACACTATGTTTCCCTGAACCATTTCACTGCATAGGTAGAAAATTTCCATAAGCATTGATGTCAGCCTGATAACAACATGGCAAGGCCAGAAATTGAGACTGGATGCTTCAATGGGAAGGGAAAGAGAGACCATACTTCTTGATAGCCAATGCCACGGGAAGCCGAGCTTGTGTTAGGCATCACACCCATATCTAGCAGCCATGATGCCTCCTCAAGCAGGCCCCCAGTCTCTGCATCCACACACATCAGTGTTCTGAGGTATTTACACCAGAATTTGCAACATGCTAGCCACAAACTGCTACAGCATTCTCTCAAACGTTGCACAGGTATTTTCATGGAATATGATGAGGGCTTGAGCTGGTATACCAGCCACAAGCAGGCCTTGCTAGGTGTACAACTTGGCAGACCCACTGTCTGTATTCAGCAGATTGAAAATTGACAGTAATATTGAGGATTCAGATGGGCTCAGAAAAAAAATTTGCGGAATGTACCAGCCACCATTTGTTCACATCGCAAATCTATCCAATGGTACAGGTCTGCACGGTGTTGATACAAGAAATAGCACTGGAAGTCATAATCCCACTCTGTATCTCCATTGACTCCATCCTCTCTGTAATTGCAGGGCTTTGGAAATGCTGCGCAAGGATGGCCTGACACCTGCATCAAAAGGTTCACTACCCAGGTTCATGTGTCACCTATTTGGAGTCCAAAATTATTTTGCTGAGTCCAAAACTGGCTGCCAAGATGTAGACCAAAGAGTGTGTATGAATGCATTTGTAACACTATGAATACCTTGACAATCTCCAGGGAGCGGCGCAGCTGATACCAGTCATTGTGAGGCAGACTATATGCAGTAACCGGGTCACCAGCTTGTGCAAGCATGTGCACCCCTGCCTCCCAGCCTCCTCCTCCACTCCGCAGATGGCAAATATCAGCTTCCACCGCAGCATTGACATGAGGTGTAGCTTTTGGAGCCCCTGCTTTCCCATTCATGTACCTGAAACAAATGTCAGTCAGAGCAGAAAGCTCAGTTCTTTGTGCCCACCACAATTGTTGGTATTGATGACATACAAGTAAGTTACAAATGGACCGAAGACCATAGAGAAGAGCCAACGGTTCAAATGTTGAGTTTCACCAGGAACCTGCAAAAATGTTGTAATGCAGTCCCTGTTCTGATGGGTGAAGTCTAAATTAGAGATTTGATCAAAGTATTTTTGTTGGGGCATTCATGTGCACTGGTACCAATGGCTTGCAAGAATCTGGAGACAATCTTCTTTGGCTCTAGTTCAGAACTAGTTCAGAAGTAGGCAGAGCATACACACACCAGCGTAAGTATGTGCCTGTGCCTCCAACAACAATCGGCACACAACCTCTAGCTAGAATCAGCTCTGTGGCAGCCCTGGCATCTTTGAAGAATTGTTCAACTTTGTACTCTGCAGTAACCAGCAACACCATGTCAGAAAACAAAAACAACTAGTGCAAAATTTTGTACTAGTTGTGTCAGAAGACACTTGTGTACTAGTTGTTAGCATGTGGATGATCCAGGGGCAATGGGAACAATCTAAAAAGCACAGGAGAAGAAGAGAGTAGTTTGCTCCATGAAGTATATAGTCTACCTTGTGTTGGAAGAGCCATGTCTAGAATATGATGTGGAACACCCTGCAGAGCAACACAAGAGAGCTTCTTACTCTGCTCATCATCAGTTGATATGATCCTTCAGTCCTTTGCTTGATGGTACAGACATTTCATGGAACCTCAACAGCAACCAAATGCTGTACTAGCAAAAGATTAGAGTAGCATAGGGTTCAGCAGGGTTCAGATTAAAGAAAATTGGTATCAGAAACTCCATGTGTTGCAACACTCTAGAATTCTGTAGATCAGAAAAAAACCAACTGTACACATGAACATTATGTGCTGCGATTACTCACCCCACGCTCACATGCTGGAGTTTTGGCACTTCCAACATTCAAGCCTTTATAAACCTGCCAAATGCAAACAGGGGTTTGTGAGTGAAACTCCACATTTGAACAGAAGATTCCAGTGCAGTAATGTACCATGGAATGGTCAAGCCCCTGCCCATTATGTTGGGTGAGGAGGCAGGCGAGCTTGGTGATGGGCTTGCTTGGCTGCGTACTCAAAATAATGGGTAGGGGCAAGACCATTCCACAACATTTAAGGTCTGGGGTGGCAGTTCAGACAATTCTTCTTCAAAAATTCATGTTCAACAAACTCTTTGGTTTGGTCACTATTATGACAAGTGTGTATGATGATCATCGGAAAATTATGTCATAGAATGTGGTGAACAAAATGACATAATCGGCCACTCCAGACCTTGATGCTGCTGCAACAGGGGGCCCAATTGAGAAACACACATGCAATTACTGACCTGCACGGAATCAGCACTGATAATCTCGCCCCCCACCTGCTTCGCTAGGGCCAATGCCACTCGCGTCTTCCCAACAGCGGTTGGCCCAGCGATGACGATTACGCGCGCCGACGTTTGCGTCCGCACCGCAGGCTTGACAATGGAACAGTCGCCATGATCAATCCGCCCTGCAAATTCCAAGCGCGGAGGGCAGCGGCCTGAAAATTCGATTCCATTCGTCTTCTCCGCTGGAGGACAATCCGTCAGCTGCAGCCTGGTTCTTCCCCCCTCGTCGACGGCGACTTTGGCACGCACAGACCATCGGGACCATTTCCGATGCAAGCTCGGCTTCTGAGTTGCAGAGCACAGAAGAAACGGTTCGAGAATTACGGCCGGATTGTTTGAGGCGCTTGCGAGCTGCGAGGCGGGGGGACAAGCAGAGAGTGTAAACATGGGGCTGTCCTCAGGAAAGAGAAAGTCTCATATGCGCTACAGGAGCGAAGATAGTAGCGGAGATGAATGTCCTGGGCTGCAGCAGCGTGGATTGACGAGAGCTGCAGCAGCTTAAAATCTCGTATGTCACTGACAAAAAGGTGGACGCACGGCTAATTGCCTTCATCAAAATTCCGACGGAATTTTCCAAAACGAACATGATCAACCAGGGAATTCGATTACCACCATTTCAAAGAAGTGCACCCTGAGCAGGCCTCAAAAACCGGCCCGGCCACGCAGGGATCGAGCTCCTTCTCTTCTCTCAAAAGAGGACCCGCCTCCGCGACAATGTCACGGCCTTTTTGGTCGGGAACGCTAGACTAGAACCAAACACAAGCTGCTGGGTTGAAAACTTCATGCACCGGTACTGTGCAAGAATGCCAACACTTACACGAACTAGTACAAGATCCAACACTTTTCCCCGCTGTTTTCAGAGATGGTTGACTGCTCACCCCATCAGAGGTAATGGTCCAAGATCGGTACCAGGAGCAACTATCAAAAGGCTAGAGGCGTCGCAAACACAAACCCCCGTCAGTGATCAAATTCTACAGTCCCATTAATCATTGCACGCCAGTGGCATGAGCGGCCTGGCTGCAACAAACATGGAGGAGGAGGAGGAGGAGGAGGTTGCATCAGAGACGGATTGTCAACGCACCACCAATTCGAGTCACATAACCGAAAGACCCGGCCTCACAGCAGCTGCAGCACACGGCCGTGCTACAGTCTTCTGCACATGAGCAAGTGTGCTGCCTCCTGACACCAAATGTGCTGGGCGGGCGCCGGGATGCTCATCACTAGTTGATGTCAACGATCGATGCAGCCAGCAAGAAACTCGACTGTGGGTCGGAAATTGCAGTACTACGCAGACAAATTGGTGTACTAGTCGCAAGACTCGTCATCATCATGTATGTAATTATGCTTATCCTTTCTTTTGATTCCTCTTCCACATGGGCTCGTCCTCTTTTTCCTTCATCTGATCAAAACTCCTTCTAGTATCCTAGTAGCTAGCAACGTTGCTCTAGTAATTTCCCTTTCAGCAATCAGGCTTACAAGACTTCCTCTCCACCTTCTAGCTTGAAAAAAGATCAAGATTCGTCTGCAACTGCAACTGCAGATTCTCTCTCCGGCTACTGCTGCAGTCTCCTCACAAACCAGCCGATATCCTCAACACAGAACCCATCGCCAATATATAAATCAACCCATGAGGTCACAAGAACCACTGGGATTTATACGAGTATTCCCCTGGCAACGTCATCAACATCATCATCTCTTCTGCTCTCAGCCACAAGAGGTCCTCAACATTGTCCAGCAACCACGTCACAACACACACTGCACGCGCGCGCGCGCGCGCGCATCCTGCTTCAGTGCATATTTTCTCAAGCAAATTTAGAAAGAGAGAAAGAAAACACACCTCTCAAACAGGGGACTGTTGCAACGATAAAAAAATTAAACGAAATTGCAGATTCATAAAGCCAAATTCGGGCCACCCAAAAAGGGAAGAAAAAAGCCCTTTACAAATGCCCATTTAGAAGAAGAAGGAGGAGAAGAGAAAGAGTCTAGAGTATTATATGGTTGTGTAGGGTGGTCTGATAGGGACCCCATGGCATAGAAGCCGCTCATAAACACCCAAATTATTATAACAAAAGGTAGAGGGAACCATGGATGGGTGGTGACCATAAACTTGGCTCACCACATCAGCAAAAACTCAGCGGGTCGACTGTTTCACAAGAACCAAAGAGACACCAGCAAAAACTCAGCGGGTCGACTCCTTCACAAGAACCAAAGAGAGAGCAGACAAAAAGACAAGTGCACTCTTTCACTAGATAAAAAGGATGTACATTAGCCGTCAAATGGGCCAGCAAGCTAGAGTCGATTCTGGGCCTAGCAAGCCCCCCGCCCCTGGGCAAGCAAGACCATGGAGGGGAAGAAGCTCTTGGTTTGTGCTAGAGCTTGGAAGTGGCCTATCAGGGCTTGCCCCATAGATGGCCCAGTTCTACACACTCTGGGACCTTCTAGAATCTGGACCCAAGGCTCTTAACGTGGGTGTGGGACTCCCGCAATTGACAGTAAAGCCAACAATGCTACTGCAAGAGTTCTTTCTAGAAGCATGTTGCTAACCCCTGGTAAACCCTAGACTACACACACACATGGGGGGGGGGGGTGTTTCTTAGTGCTTACCTGTGTAGTCAGCTGGAATTGGAGTAAGAAAAATAAGAGACTGGTCATATTGGCTTTGCATTTGTTGTTGGCCTTGCCTACCAAGGCAACAATATTATTGTGTTTAGATTCATTATAGAGTATAGTGGTTTAATGGATTTTGACCCATGCATACGTAATAGGTCTATTTTTATATGAGGATTTTTGAAAGATGATATTTTGGCTTGTGTTGAAACTTGAGATATTAGTTATAGAGTTATAATATCTTGGAGGATTTTGGTTTCTTTTAGAGGATTTTTTGAAGATTTTAGTTTTGCATGGTGATATATTTGAGTTTCCATAATTCTTCTTTTGCCTTAAGATACTTTAAATGTAAATGGCAAGGCCACAGTGTGACGCACCCCTTGTTACACTCAGTTAGGACAAGATGATGGTAGTAGATTTGTGGATGATAAACACCATCTTCTCTTTGGATATGAAATTGTCTGAGAGATGAATAAATGTGTGTAGGGTAATACCCCAGGAGCAGGGTGTTCCTGAAATAAGCTTTCAGGAGGGGCACATATTTCTTCCAGAGAGCCCCTCTCCTTGGGAATAACCTAATGTAAAACACTGGCAGAAAATTATTTAAATTTGTTTTTCCCCTGAAGCCTCTCAAGTATCTGTCAAGTATCACAGGAAAAAAAATTAAATACCTTACCCTAAGGCCCAGTTTCCTCATTAAATAATCCTCAAAATAGCAAAATGAAAATTTGTGAAAGTATGAAGTTGACATGTTGAAAATCATCATAATTATCATTTTTACACTCTGAATAATTTCACTACTCGCATCACAATATTATAATATTTTATGAAAATAATAAGAATCTCAAAATTTAAAAACCAATTCATTTTTTAAAAAAATAATTATTTGTTTTTGTCAATGTGGAAACTGACCCTAGGCTACGGTAAATGAAATTCTCACTACAGTGGGCATTTTGCTTATCAAAACACCCACCCTTTGCCAAGCAGAAATTCTGCTGCATAAAGTGTCCTCCAAATACACTAAAAACATTTCTGCCAGTGTCTTATGATTTCAAGACACGCTTTTAAAGAGGCAATTGAGCATGCAAACACATTTCAAATTCTGACATGTAAAAAGTCAGGACAGTGTGAATTTACACTGAAATTCTTACCATATTAGGCCTATCTGACGATTTATTTTTTTCCTTTTCAAAAATTTTTATCTATTTTGATTTTTTTTTGTTAATAGCATGATGTCATCATGCTGTTCTTTAAATTTCCAATCCCTTACAAAAAGATATTTAGGAAAAGTATGCATGATCTTACCCCCAAAAGTTCTTAATTATCAAATTGATACCTACAACTTGTTATGTGTGAGACCATGAGCTAATATCCCAAGTAGGATCTTTTGCTTATCAAAAGATTTGTCACCACTTTGTAAACAATTTATCATTCAAAATCAAGAAAAAAATTGTTTAAAGATTATTTGGGCATTTTTTTACA
>Ga0116228_10000222_pt1 | contig 40456 bp, 30 predicted proteins | sample S1TSphfallax_2_FD_89694 | JGI IMG/M metagenome (GOLD analysis project Ga0116228, IMG submission 89694) | Host-associated microbial communities from peat moss isolated from Minnesota, USA - S1T2_Fc - Sphagnum fallax MG | ecosystem: Host-associated > Plants > Peat moss > Unclassified | place... | reverse complement strand
CCACGAGTCACTCATTCTGCGCGGGGCTCGAGCGGCGCGGCTTTGGTGGGCTGCAAAGCAGCCCACCCTACGGGTGTTTGGCACCGCACGCGTGCGAGCAATAACACGTCCCTTGATGAAGGCGCCGGAGCAAAGATTTTTTGCTTCTTTTTTTCAAAAAAAGAAGTGCTTTCCTGCTTCGGCTAGTGCATTCCCGCCAGCTTCTTGACCTGCGCGACAAACTTGTCCCGCTTGACCTCATTATAAAGCCGCTCGCGCAGCCGCGGGGCCGGGCTTGCATTGACGTTCTCGAACAACGCGACGCGCCCGGCCAGCGACCCGCTGGTCATGTCCCAAATGAAATTCATCAGCATTTCCTTGGTCTGCGCGCTGACGCCGCAGCCGGGCAGCATGTCGTTCAGATAATGCCCGATCTCGGGATTATCAAACGCCGCTTTGCCGAACCGCATCACCAGGCCCTGGCCGCACATTTCCTGCAATGTATGGATGATGCGCGGATATTGCGTAATGGAATGCAGCCGCCCGGCGGTCAGCATGCCCACGTCCGGCGCCATCACGCCGCCTTCGGTCGGCTTGGCCAGCGTTTCGGCTGCGACGATGAACGCGCGCAGCGTCTGCGCATATTCGATCAGCTCGCCGAGCATGCCCTGCACCGCCGGAATGCCCTTGGTGCCCAGCACTTCGACCACCAGTTGCCCGGCGCCGACGAACAATTCGGCCTTCACTGCCAGCCGCGTCAGCACATGCCAATGCGCGAACACGCACACCGGCCCGTAATACTGCATCGCGGTCGGATCACCGAGATTGAAGATCCGGTCGGTCGGCACGAACACGTTGTCGAATATGATCAACTGGTCCGCTTCTTCGCCCAGCCGCGCCACCGGATGGTCGAACGCGTTCGCCTCCGGGTGCGACACCATTTCGCGCGACACCATGCGAATGCCGTCCGACGCCACCGGCACCGACGCCCAGATGCAGGCTTCCGCCGGCGTCTCGCGAATGCCACCCAGATTGGTGAAGAAAATCTCGTTCGCCTGCGCCGAAACCGACCCCACGGTCTTCACGCCGGAAATGCGAATGCCGCCCTTTTCAACGCTGCGTACTTTCAGCAACGACGCCTCGGCGCCCTTCGGCGAGGAGCGGTCGTTCTGCGGCCCGGTCAGGCTTTCCGACGCGGTCAGGTTATTGTCGCGGCCAAACGCGACATAACGCTCGATATTCTCGGCGAAATCCGGCGTGCAGCCGTCGATCATCGATTTCTTGGCTTTGAACGTCGGCAGATGCGCCAGCAGCCCGACCGCGATCGCCGGCGCCAGGTCCGGCGGCCGGCCGAACGTGCCAGCCGTTTTCAGGCTGGTATATTCGATCATTTTCCGGCGATCCCGCAGATCCTCGATCGTCCGCGGCACCTGCCAGGATCGGCTGGCGACCTTCCCGGAGTCGGGATCGATATAGGTTGTCGCATCGGCAAATTCCGGCGTGAACTGGTCATCGAACATCGACGCCAGCAAATCGACGCCGGCCGACAGCGCCGGCTCATCGAACACGGAATTCAGCCGCTTGCCGTTCACCCACAGCGCGCGCCCGTCCTTCAGCGACTCCTTGAACTCGTCGCCGGTCCGCAGTGTGTGCGCAACCGGTTCAACCAGACTCTTGAAATGCGCGTTCATGCGGTCACTCCTGCGGCGGACTCTTCATCATCTGCGACCAGCGTGCGGGCTGACAAGGGCGTCGGCCGCCATCTCCGGGCGTTTTCTAGCATAAATCACGCCAAAGCGGGACCATTTACCGCCATCGGCGTGCGGCTGCTCTGATCAACCATTTTAGCTTTAATTGGTCAACAGGTTTTTCATCCACAGCAGGCGATAGCGGGCAGGGCAGGGGCGCCTACAAACGCTGATGCCGGCCCATCGGCTGGGCATGGATTGCGATCATAAATTTCTAATATCAATAGGTTATAGGTATTCCGCCGGCGCGCATCCCGCGTCCTCCGGCGGGCACGGCGCGCCGCGCCGCGGCAACCGGTGTCGGCGACCGATTCTTTTGGTTGACTTCGACCGGCGTCTGTTGTGTTGGTTGGCCATCGCGGGGTGGGGCTTATTGGTTGAGCGTTGCGACGCAGTCCGCAGCCGTAAGGGGCCGGGTGAAGCGCACATCACCGATCGGCGCTGGCCGGGCGGCCCTTCAAGGGTCGCCCGGTTGACGGCACGCCAACCCGGTCGGCGTACCATGACAGCGCAGCGTCACGGGCGCCTGTGCCACGCCCGCCCGCCGCTCAAACCGCACATCGGCCGTGGTCGCGCCGGCCTCATCCGCAAACCCGCACCATACATGTTCAACCGGCATCGGGTGCGCCGCCTGGTTGCGGATATACACCGCGCCGGTCGCGGGCTCGGACCACATAGTTGCATGCACAGTGCCACCTGGCGGGGCGCGGCCGACATCGATCGAATACCAGTGTGCCAGAGTGGCGCTGCATAGAATGGGTGCGGAGCTTCCATTGACAGCACTGAAGCCAAACGCGACCAACTTATCCGCGAACGCGTGGGGACAGATGAGCAGAGAAAACAGGAAGGCCAGGGCTCTGCCCTGGATCCGCTGGGGCCTGAGGCCCCGGACGCCCATCCGTTCGAGGCGCCTTGATCTCGTGGATGGCTGTAGCCGGGGCAGGGCCCCGGTCTGCCTTTTTCTTCTGTTTTTTTCCGCTGCCGCCGCGGCCGCCCCCCTCAAATCCATCGCCATCCTCACCCCCGAAGCCGGCACCGACTATGGCTGGAACCAGCAAGGCATCACCGCCGCCCGCCAGGCCGCCACCGCCGCCGGCATCCAGCTCATGGTCGCCGATAATCTCGGCTATGGCGACATCCGCCCCACCCTGCGCGAAATGGCCGAAGACGGCGCCGGCCTGCTGATCGCCCACGGCAGCGGCTACAACACCGCCGCCCCCGAAATCGGCGCCGAAACCGGCATCCCGGTCGCCATCGTCGACCGCGCCGACGCGCTCAAGAAAGGCGCGGTCGCCGACTACACCGCCAGCGGCCATGAAGGCGCCTATCTCGCCGGCCGCCTCGCCGCCGCCATGACCCGCTCCGGCACCGTCGGCATCGTTGTCTCCGGCGAACCGCCATCCTGGAACGCCCAATCCAGCGCCTTCATCGACGGCGCCCGCGCCGAAAAACCCAAAATCACCATCCGCTACGCCGTCATCGGCCCCGCCGCCTATGCCGACGCCGCCGGCGGCAAACGCGTCACCGAGGCACTGATCGCCGCCGGCGCCGACATCATCTTCGGCCAAGGCAACGGCTCCAGCTTCGGCATGCTGCAAGCGGTGGAAACCGCGCATGCCGCCGACGGCGGCAAAATATACTTCATCGACGTCATCGGCGACAAAACCGCGATCGACAAAGGCAATCTGCTGAGCTCCGTGGTGTGGAACCTCGAACCCGTCTATGCCGCCATGATCGCCGACATCAAAGCCGACAGCTACGGCACCCATAATTACGGCATCCATCTGGCGGACGGTTCGGTCTCCCTGCTGCACACGAAACATATCCCCGATGCCGTCTGGGCGCATGTGCAGGATATTCGCGCCCAGATCATCGCCGGCAAAATCGCGCTGCAACCGCATTTCGACGCCGCCACCCTGCACCGCATGCTGAGCCAGGCACCGTGACCACGGCCGAAATCCCCGCGCTCTCATTGCAGTCCGTTACCAAAATCTATCCCGGCGTCACCGCCCTCGACAATCTCTGCATCGATTTCCGGCGCGGTGAAGTGCATGTGCTGCTCGGCGAAAACGGCGCCGGCAAGTCCACGCTCGTCGCCATGCTCGCCGGCCTGCAAATGCCCGATGAAGGCACGCTTGTCCGTAACGGCACGCCGCAAGAAATCGCCAGCCCGGCGCGCGCGCTGGCGCTCGGCATCGGCACCGTGTTCCAGCATTCGATGCTGGTGCCGTCCCTCACCGTCGCCGAAAATATCGCCCTGGGTGATCGCTGGTACAAGCGCCCGAACCTGGCCGCCATCGTCGCCCGCATGGCGGAAACCTGCGCGCTGATCGGTGTTGCGCCGAACCCGCACGCCATCGTCGGCACCCTTTCACTGGGCGAACAACAGCAGGTGGAAATCGTCCGCGCGCTGATGCGCGGCACCGAGTTGCTGATCCTGGATGAAGCGACCGCCATGCTGACCCCGCAAGGGGCGGCGGCACTCGGCGGGCTGATGCGCCGCCTGGCGCAACGCGGCCTGGCCGTGCTGTTCATTACGCATAAAATAAACGAGGCGCTGGCCTTCGGCGATCGCATTTCCGTCCTGCGCCGCGGCCGCCTCGCCGGCCAAATCCCACCCTCGCACCTGCGGCAAACGCACGACCCCGCGCACATCACCGCCGACATCATCCGGCTGATGTTCGGCGCCACGCCGCAAACCGCGACACCGCCCCCACCGCCGCCGGCGCCCAACGCGGGCCGTACGCTGCAAATCCTGGCGCTGGCGGCGGCGGCGGACAGCCCGGCCATCGACCTTAGCGTGGCCGCGGGCGAAATCGTCGGCATCGCCGGCATCGACGGCAACGGCCAGAAACACTTCGCCGAGGCGCTGGCCGGCCAGCGCCCGATCCACGCCGGCCGCATCCTGCTCGACGGGACCGCTATCGAAACGCTCAGCATTGGCGCGCGTCACCAGCGCGGCCTGCGCTACGTCACCGACGACCGGCTCGGCGAAGGCACCGTCACCAACTTCCCGCTGACGTTGAACCTGTTGCTGAAGGATGTCGGCGCCCCGCCTTTCTGGCACCGCGGGATTGAACGCCCCGCCCGCATCGACGCGCACGCCAAAAGCCTGATCGACGCATTCGATGTCCGCACGCCGTCCATCGATACGCCGATCGGCAAACTCTCCGGCGGCAACATCCAGAAAGCCGTTCTGGCGCGGGAACTCTCCGGGCCGGCGCGCGCGGTTATTTTTGCCAAGCCCACCTATGGGCTGGACGTGCAGAACATCCGTGCGACCCGCGCCCGCATCCGCGCCGCCGCCGCGTCCGGCCTGGCGGTTATCCTGATTTCCACGGACCTCGATGAAATCATCGAGCTTTCGCACCGCATCGCGGTCATGTCGGCTGGCCGGCTGGTCGGCATCGTCGACAACACGCCGTCCGCGCGTCACAGCGTAGGCGAAATGATGAGCGGTCTCGCGGCATGAGGAAAGGCAAGGCTGGGGGTGCCTCGCCCAGCGCTCCTCCGCCGGGGTCAACACGAATGTTCGAATCGCGGACGATATGCTGCCATCGGCAAAGTGGCGCTTGGGGGTCTGGGGGGAATGGCTTCATTCCCCCCAGCCTTCTCCTTCCATGATCCGCCTCGTCACGTTCGTCGCAGCACTCGCGCTCGCCGGCGCCGTGCTGTGGCTGCTCGGCGTCGACCCGGTTGCGTATTACCGCATCGTGGTGCAGCGCGGCCTGCTCTCCGCCGGCGGCCTGCAAGCCAGCGCCACCCATATGGCCGCCCCGTTGCTGATCGGCGCCAGCCTGATCGTTGCGTTCCGCGCCGGCATCTGGAACCTCGGCGGCGACGGCCAATTTCTGCTCGCCGCCGTCGTGGTGGCCGCCGCGGCCCCGCCGCTCGCCGCCATCCTGCCGCGCTGGGCCGCGCTGGCCACGTGCCTCGCGCTGGGCGCCGCCGTCGGCGCGGCGTGGTCCCTGCTGCCTGCGTTCCTGAAGGCCTACCAGGGCGTCAACGAAATCATTACCACGCTCATGATGAGTTTCCTCGGCGTGTCGCTCGCCAATGTCCTGGTCAAACTCGTGTTCCACGACCCGGGCACCACGGTGCCGCAAACGCCGACGCTGCCGGTGGCCGACCGCCTGCCGCATCTGTTCGGCACCACCATCTCCAGCGGATTGCCGATCGGTATTGTTACGATCTGCGCGATCCAGCTCATCATGGCGCGCACCGCGTTCGGCTTGCGGCTGCGCATTGTCGGCGCGAACCCGAAGGCTGCGTTGCACGCGGGCCTCAACGTCAACCGGCTGACGCTTGCCGTGTTCGCGCTCTCCGCGGCGCTTGCGGGCCTGGCGGGCGCGGTCGATATCATTGGCGTGCAAGGTAACGTGCGCGCCGACTGGAACCCGGCTTATTCGCTCACCGTCGTGCCGCTGGTGTTTCTCGCGCGGCTGAACGGCTTCGCGGCCATTCCGTTGATGTTCCTGTTCGCCGTGCTGTCCATCGGCGGGGAGAGCGCGGCGCGGCGCCTCGGCGTGCCTAATCAGTTTACCCTGGTGCTGATGGCGATTTTACTGATTTTGCTGGCGTTGACCGAGGCGCTGGAGCAGCGCAGGCAAGAGAAGAAAGGCCTTCTTTTTTGAAAAAAAGAAGCAAAAAACTTTTGCTCTTGCGCCTTTCGTACCTGACGCGCTCCTGCGCCAGCTTGCGCGAATGCCAACGGGTTTCTTCTTTGTGACGCACGCGTGATGTCCGCCCTGCTGACCCAAACCTTCCTCACGGCCCTGCTGCTCGGCGCCGTCACCGCCAGCATCCCGCTGCTGCTGGCCGGCCTGGGCGAGCAGCTTTCCGAAAAAGCGGGCATCCTGAATATCGGCATCGAGGGCATGATGCTGATGGGCGCCTATGCCGGCTTCTTCGCCGCCTATAGGTCCGGCTCCCCCTGGCTCGGTTTCGCGGCGGGGGCTGCCGCCGGCGGCGCGGTGGCCAGCTTCATGGCGGTTCTCTGCGTGGCTCTCGGCCTTAACCAGGTCGTCATCGGCATCGCACTCACGCTCGGCGCCGAGGGCCTGACCGCGCTGCTGCATCATTTCGAGTTCTCGCAGCTTTATCCGCGCCTGGCGGACATCCCCACGCTGCCGATCCCTTTCTTGTCCGCCATCCCCGTCCTCGGCCCGGCGCTGTTTCACCGGCCATCTCTGGTCTATCTCGCCTGGCTCGCGGTGCCGCTGCTGGGCTACCTCTACCGCGCCACGCATCTGGGCCTGGCGTTGCAGGCTGCCGGCGACAAGCCGGCGGCGCTGGACGCGGCCGGCGTCGACGTGCTGACCATCCGCACGGCGGCGGTTCTCACCACCGGCCTGCTGGCGGGCCTGGGCGGCGCCTTCCTGTCCGAAATCGGCGCCGGCATTTTCGTGCCGTTCATGACCAACGGCGCCGGCTTCATCGGCATCGTTCTGGCTATGTTGGCGCGGGGCGCGCCCTGGCGCGTGCTGCTGGGCGCCTTGCTGTTCGGCGCGTGCCTCTCGATCACCACGGCGCTGCAGGTCGCCGGCGTGGACGTGCCCACCGACGTCATCCAGATGCTGCCATTCGCCGCGGTGTTGCTGGCGCTGGTCCTGTTCGGCCGCCGCGCCAGCCTGCCCGCGGCGCTCGGCACGCACTATGTGCGGGGGGCGCGGTAGACGGGGAGCGGCATCCGGAGAGCAGGACGACCTGCTCAAAAGATAAGGCCTTCTTTTCTAAGAAAAAGAAGCAAAAAACTTTTGCTATTTAAGGCGAAAACCTGGGTGATAGCCGGGTCATCTACCCGCTGGAGCCCCACGCCGTGCGCTTCGTTGCCTGCGCCGCCCTGTTCGCGGCTTCGTTCGTGTCTGCGGCCCATGGCGACAGCCGGCAGCCGATCCCGCCAAGCCTCGCCTGGGCGTACCCCAGCGCGCCCGAGGCCCCGCTCCCGGAAGCGCCACCGGGCACCTACACCGTTCCGGGCAGCCGCCTGAGCTTCACCGCCGCCCAAATCAATGAACACACGCCGGACTGGTTTCCCAACGAACACCCGCCGGTCCCGCCGGTGGTCGCCATCGGCGGCGCCCACGGGCCGGAAGGCTGCGCCCAATGCCATAATTACAACGGCGCCGGCTTCATCGGCATTCCCAGCCTCGCCGGGCTCCCGGCCGCCTACATCGTCGAGCAGATCAAGGAATTTCGCGCTGGCCGCCGCCGCTCCGCGCAGCCCGACCGCCCCGCCGCCCACGTCATGACCCTGATCGCCAACCAGGTCACCGACGCCGACCTTGCCACCGCCGCCGCCTATTTCGCCGCCTTGCCGCGCCCGCAATGGTATCGCACGGTCGAAACAACCATCGTTCCGGCCACGCTGCCAAACTATCACGGCTGGCGGGACGCGGCACCCGGCGGCGGCACCGAGGCGCTCGGCGAGCGGATCGTCGAACTGCCGGAGGACGCGCACCGCATGCTGTGGCTGTCGGACCCGCATTCCGGCGTGGTCGTTTACGTTCCGCCCGGTGCCATCGCCCGCGGCGCCACGCTGGCCCATGCCTGCGCTGCCTGCCACGGCGCTGCCCTGCGCGGCACCGCCACCGTGCCGCCGCTTGCCGGCCGCTCCGCCGCCTACCTCGCCCGCGAATTGTGGGACATCAAAACCGGCGCCCGCGACGCCGCCCCCATGCGCCCGGCCGCAGCCCGCCTGGACCCCGCCGATATCACCCCAATAGCCGCCTATCTGGCCTCGCTGCCGCCATAGGCGCAGGCGCAAAAGTTTTTTGCTTCTTTTTTTCAAAAAAGAAGGCCTTCTTTTTTGAAAAAAAGAAGCAAAAAACTTTTGCTATTTACGAGATGACCTCCAGGGCAGCTTCTATGCCGGCGGCGAGATTTACCGGCACCCCTAGCGCACGCAGGGCGCCGCCGAGCGCGGTCAGCGCAATCACGCTATACATGGGGTGCGCGGTGGGGCCCATGTGGCCGATGCGGATCAATTTGCCCAGCGTTTCGCCACGGCCGGACGAGCACACCACGCCGTAACGAGCGCGCATTTCCGCCCGGAGCGCCGCGTCGTCCGACCCGGCCGGGATCCGCACCGCGGTCGTCGTTGGCGACGCGAACCGCGCCTCCGCGGGCCATAAAGCCAGCCCCATCGCCACCACGCCGGCCTGGCACGCGCGCGCGGTCACCAGATGCCGCGCCCACACGTTTTCGGGGCCCTCGGCCAGATACAGATCCAGCGCCGCCTCCAGCCCATGCACCTCGGCCACCGAAGGCGTATACGGAAATGGCCGGTCGCTGCGCCACGCATGCTCCCAATCCAGCACGCTCAACACCGAATCGCGCGGTGCTGCCGGGTTGGCGCGCATCTTCGCCCAGCCTCGCTGCGACACGCCAATGAACGACAAGCCCGGCGGACAGCCCATGCATTTGTTCGGACCGCTGACGAACATGTCCGACCGGCATGTGCCCGCATCCACGCCCATGCCGCCGAACGACGACACCGCATCGACCAGAAACAGCGCGCCATGCCGCGCCACCACCGCGCCGATCTCGTCCACCGGATTGATCGTGCCGGACGGCGTGTCGTGATGGCACGCCGCCACCACCGTCACGTCCGGGTGCTGATGCAGCATCGCGGCGACCGCCTCCGCCGCGATCACCCGGTCATACGGCACCGCCAATTCCAGCACCCGCGCGCCGCCGCGCGCCGCCCAACCTTCGAAACCCTTGCCGTACACGCCGGAAACCAGGTTCAGCACGACATCGTCACGAGCGATCAACGACGCCGCCGCCGCCTCCAGCGCCAGCACCGGCTCGCCCTGCAAGATCACCGGCACTGTCTCCGCCTTCACCACCGCGTGCAGTTTTTCCGCCACGCGCTGATAGGTTGCCTGAAACGACGGATCGTAGTCATAAGGCACCGGCGACCCGAGCGCGCGCAGCACTGCCGGATACGCATCGACCGGCCCGGTTGCCAGCGTGAAGAGCGGTGCGTCTCCGGGCGCATAGCGTAACCTGTTCACGACATAACCCCTGTTCACGACATAAGCTCTGGCGCCATGTCGGCCGCGAACGTTTCGGCAATCGCCAGCACCGCGGCATGAACCGGCCCCGACGGTATGGCCGGGATCACCGACGCATCCACCACATGGCACCCCGAAAACCCCTGCAACCGCAAATCCGCGTCCACCACATCCCCCATGCTGCATGTCCCCACCGGATGATGATGCGTCATCACAGCCCGTTGCAAAAACGCATCAACCGCCGCATCGCCCTGGCACGCCGTGCCCGGATAGATCTCCTCGGCCCGCCACGCATCCAGCGCGCGCGCGTGCCCCACCCAGCGTGCCAGCTCCAGCGCCCGCCGCGCCATCACCCGGTCATACGCCGTCGACAAATACCGCGGATCGATCATCGGCTGGTCGGCGATCTCCGGCCCCGTGATCGCAATCCGCCCCCGGCTGGTCGGATGCGTCACGCCCGACAAGATCGTATAGGCCGACCCGTATTCGGGCGGCGTAAAACATTCCGTTACGGTTGGCGCGGCGACGCAGCCCAGCACCACATCCGGCACGCGCGCCGCATCTCCCACCGCATCAGCAACGAGATAAGTCAGCGATTCCGAATGTTGCAGAAGCGACGGCGGCACTTTCTGGCGCGCGCGATACACATTCCCCGCCGCCAGCAGATGGTCGTGCAAATTCTCCCCCACGCCGGCCACATCCGCGACGCACGCGACACCGGCCGCCGCCAGCACCGCGGCCGGGCCGATCCCCGAGCGCATCAGCAACAACGGTGTCGCGACCGCGCCCGCGCACAGCAGCGTCAGCCCGGCGGTGATCGTTTCCGTTCGCCCGTCGATGTCCGCCACCACGCCGGCGATCCGCGTGCGGTCCAGCACCAGCCGATGCACCACCGCATCGCATATCAGCGTCAGGTTCGGCCGCCCGATCGCCGGCGCCAGATAGGCATCCGCGGCACTCACCCGGCGGCCCGCCGCGATGGTCAGCGCATTGGCGCTGACGCCGGCGAGCCCGCCCCCATTATGGTCGCCCAGCCAGGGCGCTCCACGCTCCAGCCCGGCCGCCATGTAGGCGCGCACCACCGGGCTGAGGTCCTGATCCGGCAGCAGCACCGGCATCGGGCCGTCACCGCCATGCAGGGCGCTGGCGCCGCCGGAAAACCGCTCGCTGCGCTTGAAGCCCGGCAGCAGGCCGTCGAACGACCAGCGTGCCGAGCCGCTGGCCCTGGCCCACGCCGCGAAATCTGCCGGGTGCCCGCGCACATGCGCCATGGCATGCAGGCAACTGGAGCCGCCGACCACGCGCCCGCGCGGCCAGGCGTGCACGCGCCCCGCCGTATGCGCTTGCGGCACGGTGCGATAAGCCCAATCGAAATCCCGCCCTTGCAGCGCCGGCCATTGCAACGGATCCGCAATATCCGGGTCGGTCGCCGGCCCCCCCGCCTCGATCACCCCAACCTTGATATGCGGAGTCTGCGTAAGCCGCCCCGCCAGCACGCATCCCGCCGACCCAGCGCCGACCACCAAAATATCGAAATATGTCAACGGACAAAGAGCAAAAGTTTTTTGCTTCTTTTTTTCAAAAAAGAAGTCCTTTCCTTACTGCCCCGGCCTTTACTGCCCCGGCCTTTACTGCCCCGGCGCCAGCCGCCCCATAATCTTATGCTGAATTGCCGTCAGATGCTCCCGCATCTCCCGCTCCGCCGCATCCGGGTCGCGTGCCGCGATCGCGTCGGCGATGCGGGCATGTTCGGCGTCGCGCGCGCGCACCCGTTCCGGGATCAGTTCGGTTTCGCTATCGGTGAACCGCAGCCGGTTGTCGGTCGCGACCCGGTTCAGGATGACATAGAGTTCCGACGCCAGGCTGTTGCGTGCGCCGGCCGCAATCGCCTTGTGAAACACCATGTCGGCGGCGTTCGGGTCGGCGCCTTTCGGCGTGGTGGCGGCGCGCCGGATCCGGTCGCTTTCCACCAGCGACGACCGCATTGCCGCCATGCGGGCGAATTGCGGCTCCAGCAGCAGGCGCATTTCCATCACTTCGAACGGATTGGTCGAATTGACCAGGTTGCGTTCCTGACCCGCCGCGTCCACCGCGGCGCGGCGCCCCGCCTGCGCCGGGCCGAGTTCGCCACGGGCGCGCAACTGCTCCAGCGCGCGCCGCAGCGTATGCCGCTTCACGCTGAGCTCTTCGGCGATCACCCGCTCCGGCGGCACATTGCCGGTGGTGGCGATGATGGCGCGGATGGAATCGATCAGGTCGCCGAGGTCCTGGCCGGCGTTGCCTTTCGCGCCGTCCTTCCACGTGACTATGCGGTCGTTCCCGGCCACATCGCCTCCGTCGGCCACATCGCAAAGCGCGTCGATCATTGTCACCCGAGGCTCCCGTCCTTCGCGCGGCGCGCCGGCCGCGGCAGCTCGTCCGCCCGCTGCCGGCACCAGTGTGGCGCGCGCCATGTCGCCTTACAAGATTGGTTGAGCATAGGTCGAGCATTTTCGGCGCAGGGCTGCCCGGCCCCGGCGCGCCGACGGGGCCGCCCGATGACGCTAAATGTCAGAAGACGCCGTAAAAACAATGGCAAAGACGCGCGCGTGCGTGGCATCGCCGGCCTCGGCTGCGCGCGCGCGCCGGGTTCGCCGGGCGCGCCGTTTTGGTTGTGGTTTTGGTTGACACCGGTCGGCAGACGCGGCATTCACGTAAGCGGGATGGTTGTGTTACGACGCCGAATGGCGCGCCGGTGGGACGTAACGACAGCATGGTGGGGGCACCAAATGGACCGGATTTTGCCGCGATCGCTGGGTCGGCTTCTGGGTGGCGTGTCGGTGCTCGCCTTGCTGTCCGCGGCAGCACCCCCCGATCCCACGCAGGGTAACCCGCCGCCGGCCAAGCCCTCCGACACGGTGGAAAACATCGTCGTGGTCGGCCAGAAGCAGAACAAGACCATCCAGAAAACGCCGGAAGCCATTACCGCTTTGTCGGCCGCGTCGCTCACGCAGAACCATGTCTATAGCGCCGAGGACCTGAACAGCCAGGTGCCGGGCCTCGTGGTCGGCGAATCCGAAGGCTACAACCACAATGTCGCCATTCGCGGCATCGGCCTGAACTCGCCGCAGGATGACGGCTCGCAGGCTTCGGTCTCGTTCCATCAGGACGGTATTTATATCGCGAGCAGCGTGGCGCTGAATTCGGACTTCCTCGATGTCGACCACATCGAAGTGCTGCGCGGCCCGCAGGGCACGGTGTTCGGCCAGAACTCGGTCGGCGGCACCGTAAACGTCATCACAAGATTGCCAAGTTTCGACGGTTTCAGTGGCTATATCACCGAAAATTACGGCTCGTTCAACCTGATCCACACCACGGCTGCACTGAACATTCCGCTATCGGACACATTTGCCATCCGCCTCGCCGGCGACCAGATCAACCAGGACGGTTTCGCCAACGCGACGCAGGTGCCCGGCACCGGCGGCAAATATCCTCTGTCCGACAAGAACAACGACCATGGCCGCGTCACTGCCCGCTGGCAGCCGAACGAGGATTTGTCGGTCGTGCTGCGCGCCGAATATACCAATTCGCGGCAGAATGAGGCGGAAGCCAAGAATATCGACGATCCGAATCCAAATCCATACCAGGAAACCAGCGACTGGCCCGGCCGCCTGACCTATGACCAGACGATCCTGTCCGCCATCGTCAGCTACGATCTCGGCTTCGCGGTCGCCAAATCGCTGAGCAGCGCGCAATGGATGGACCAGGGCGGTTCGGTTTCGGAAGGTGGCCTGGATCTCGCACTCGCCTCGCCGAACGAGAATATCGAATATTATTTGCACGACAACCGCACGCTGACGCAGGAATTCGATCTTCAATCCAAGCCCGGCGGCCCGATCGACTGGGTGGTCGGCGGCTTCTTCCTGCAAGACCGTTTCGATGCCGGTTACGACCAGTATTACCGCAGCTTCGCCGACCCGATCACGCCGGACATCCTGAACGACGAAAACGAAAACCTGGTGCTGCGCCAGCTCTATGACGGCAGCCTGTATTACGAATCGGCCGCTACCTATCGCCGCACATCGCTCTCCGCCTTCGGCCAGGGCACCTACCATGTCACCGACGCACTGCGCGTCACCGCCGGCCTGCGCTACACGGTGGACCGCAACACCACGCTGCTGGATAATTATTTCGGCGACCCGGATGTCGGCGGCGGCGTGGACCATCTCGCCCAGCAGGCGCGCCGCTTCACGTGGCGCGGCGAGGCCGATTACGACGTGACACCGGCTAACCTGATTTACGGCAGCATCTCCACCGGCTTCAAACCCGGCGCCGGCAACCCGGCGACCGCGCCGGTGGTCGTGCCCCTGAATTTCAAGCCGGAAGACATACTGGCCTACGAAGTGGGGTCGAAGAACAGCTTCTTCGACAACCACCTCACCGCTAATGTCGCCGGCTTCTATTACGTCGACCGCAACCTGCAATACCACGCCGAGGACCTGATCAATTTCGACGGCGGCGTGGATAATTTGCCGCGCGTCGATGTCTACGGCATCGAAGGCGAATTCGCTGCCTCGCTGCCTTATAATGTCCGCTTGTCCGGCAACGCGACGCTGGAACGCGGCCGCATCGCCACCCACATCGCGACGCTGGATAATCTGCGCGGCAACGCGGCCAACAACGAGTTCATCGACCTTTACGGATATTCGGAATTCCTCGCCACCGAATATGGCTACCCGGATAACCCGTTGCCGAACGCGATCCAGATCCTGGATAATCTGCGCCGCGCCGCCTATCGTGACGTCTATGGCAATGCGCCGCCGAACCTGCCCGCCGTCACGGCCACGCTGGCGCTGTCGCAAACCAGCGAATTCAACGACGGATCCAGCCTGTTCTCGCGCCTGCAAATTCAGTATCGCGACCACTATGCCGATACCGTGTTCGGTAACGAACCGGTCTACACCACGCCCAGCTATTTTCTGGCCAACCTCTATTTCGACTATACGCTGGCCAACCGGAAATGGGATGTGTCATTCGCCATCAACAACCTGGCCGACACCGCCGCGGTGGCGTACCGGTTTACCGACCAGTATGGCGGGGAGACGACACAGGCTTATTATCCGCCGCGGGAGTTTATTGGGGGGGTGGCTTATCACTTTTAACAGAAGAAGAAAAAGACTTCTTTTTTGAAAAAAAGAAGCAAAAAACTTTTGCTAGTTGCTGCGAGCATCTGGTTTAACGGATTAAACGAGACGTAGCCGGAAAGGGGAAAAGGTTTTTGGTTCTTTTTTCAAAAAAGAACACTTCCTTCTTTTTCATGCCAATGCCGCGCAATATCAATCCGCCGGCAAACCCAAACCCGCGTGTGCCCCGCAACATAATCCAGAAACCGCGCCAGCCCCGCCGCACGCCCCGGCCGCCCCGCCAGGCGGCAATGCAGCCCCACCGACATCATCTTCGGCGCCGTCTCCCCTTCCGCATACAGCACGTCGAAACTATCCTTCAAATACGCGAAGAACTGGTCCCCGGTCGAAAAAAATCCCGTGGAGAACCGCATATCATTGGCCTCCAGCGTATACGGCACAATCAACTGGCGGCGCCCCGCATGCATCTCCCAATACGGCAAATCATCCGCATAACTGTCCGCGTCGTAGAGAAACCCGCCTTCCTCCGCCACCAGCCGCCGCGTATTCGGGCTGCACCGCCCCAAATACCAGCCGAGCGGCCGCTCGCCGGTCGCCTCGATATGCGCCTCGATCGCGCGCTGCAAATGATCGCGCTCCAACCCTTCCGGCGCATGCTGGTAATCGATCCAGCGCCAGCCATGCGTCGCGATCTCATGGCCGGCTTCCTGCATCGCCGCCACCGCCGCCGGATTCCGTAACAACGCCATTCCCACGCCGAAGCAGGTGAACGGAAACCGGTGCGCCGCGAACAGCCGCAGCAGCCGCCAGAACCCCGCCCGGCTGCCATATTCATACATGCTTTCCATGTTCACATGCCGCGCCCCTTGTATCGGCGCCGCATTGACAATATCGGACAAAAACGCCTCCGACGCCGCATCGCCATGCAGCACGCAATTCTCCCCGCCCTCCTCGTAATTCACCACGAACTGCACCGCGACGCGCGCATCCCCCGGCCACCGCGGATGCGGCGGCGCCGCCCCATACCCCACCATATCGCGCGGGTAATTCACCCGATCACCGTAGGGCGGAAGAGCGAAGCGAGCTCCGCCTCGTTTCGCATTGCGCACCTAAAAGGAAGAAAGGCCTTCTTTTTTGAAAAAAAGAAGCAAAAACCTTTTGCCATTTTAGAATTTGTAGCCGATCCGGCCGATGAACTGGCGCGGGGGCACGTAGTAATTGGCGGTGATGAAGGTGCCGAAATCATCCGAATAGCGCGAGTTGATCGAATCGCTGTTTGTCAGGTTGATCACCAGGAAATCGGCGTGCCAGTGCGAATCAGCCGATTGATAGCTGAGATTGACATCGATCTGCCGCTGCGCCGGCACCAGGTCCGTCACCGGGTCGTTAAATACCCGGAAATAATAAGGGTTGCGGTATATCAGGTGAATGCCGCTGGTAAGCTTCGCGCCGCTGTCGAAATACAGCGTGTGCTGCAGCGCGATGTTGGCCGTGAAGGGCGGCACCTTCGGCAGCGCATGGCCATAGATATTGCTGGCCGGCGAATAGAATGCCGCGAACCGGTCCGCCACGTCGTTATTGTTGAACGGTCCGCCATTCGCAATGTCGATCTGTTCGGCCTCCGACGGGTTCAGCAATTGCTGATGGCTATCGACATGACTCCCTTGCACCGTCAGATTGCCGTCGAGCCGCAGATTATAAGGCAGCAACTGTGTCGCTTCCGCCTCCACACCCTCCACATGGGCTGCCTTGATATTCGTCAACCCGCCCTGGAATGGCAGCGGGTCCTCACTATCCACCTGGAAATCATGGATCATGTTATAGAAGGCCGACAGGTTCACGCGCAGTGTGCGGTCGAAAAACTCGTTCTTCGATCCGATTTCGAACGCATCCACCCGCTCCGGCGCGAACTCGGTGGGTATGACCACGGCCTGCGGATTGAGGTTCGCGCCGCCCGGCTTGATGCCGTTCGATACCATTCCATAAATCGCATTGGTGGGCGACCAGTCATATTCCAGCTCCGCCCGCCCCGTCGCCTTCTGGAACTTGGCTTTCTGGGTATTGACATCCGCCCCCGGCGGAAAACTATTCCGGCTCGGCAGATCAAAATAATCTTGAATGACGCCGATCTGGTTATCGATCGTGCCGCGACCACCCAAAATAAATTGCAAATTATCGGTAATATGGTACGTGCCCTGCCCGTATATCGACCCGGAGTAGAGCTTTTGCGTATCCCGCGTCTCGAACGCCACCGGCCCGCCGAAATTCGCCGTCTCCCCGGCATACGGGTTCGTCGGCCCCAGATTGGTCGGCAGCCCATATGGTATGTCCGCGTCCGTGAACTGATATTCCAGCACGCCTTCATTGTAGGTCTGCTGCAGGTAGAACGCGCCGACAATCCAGTCGAAAGGCCCGCCTGGCTTTGACGTCAAATCGAATTCCGCCGTGTAGCTGTGCCCGTCGCGATTATTCTCGACGTCGATATCATGCACGCCGAGGATGGGCACTGCCGTCGCGTAGCTCAGCTTGTCGAGATTCTCGATGCTGTCCAGGCTGCCTTCCTGGTAGCTGCCGATGAACTTGGCGGTTGCCCAATCGAAATCATAGGTTACGTTCAACGCCACGTTATCGGCGCGCTGATGCATCTTGGTCGGATAATCCTGCGTCAGCTCACGCGGGTCCGGATTCGGATCGAGAATATTCTTGTAGGCGTCGCCGTTGGTGTCGTTGGTATAATGCTCGGCCCACAACTCAATTGTCAGCGGCTCGATCGGCTTCCACAGCGCATCGACGCGCGCATTCACGCTATCCTCGTTGCCGAGCGGATATTTACCGCCGGTGCCCGGCACTTCGGTCGCTTCCGCCCAGCCGCCATGCGCTTCCTGCTGCACCGCCAGCCGCACGGCGAATGTATCGCCGATCGGAATGTTCGCCGTCGCGCGCAGCCGGTCATAATCGAAGCTGCCGCCGCTCATCTCCAGCGACCCCGAATACACGCCGAGCTTCGGCCGCACCGTGGTCACGTTAATCGCGCCGCCGTCCGAATTCTGCCCCAGCACCGTGCCCTGTGGCCCGCGCAGCACCTCCAGCGTATCGAGATCCAGAAAATTTGCGTTCAGCGAAATCGGGCTGGCGATATAAACGCCGTTCTGATTGTAGGAAACGCCCGGCTGCGCCGACGTATTCTCGATGCCCTCATAGCCTGCGCCACGGATGCTGATGGAAAGCGGGTTGGACGGCGTGGTGTTCACCACCATGCCCGGCACGATATTATCCAGGTCTTTCGGTGCCGCAATATTCTGCCGGTCCAGCGTCGCGGCCGAGAGCGCCGTAATCGACTGCGGTGTTTTTTGCAGGTTTGACTTGACCTTGTTCGCGGTCACCACAACCGTTTCGATCTGCGTTGCCTGTTTCGCGGGCGCGTCGGGCGTCGCCGCTGCTTGCGCCATCGCTGCGGTTGAAGCCGACACAAACAACAGCGTGGAACCGATTTTCGTAAACTGCATCGAACGCCCCCCGGCCATGCTAAGCCGTTAAAGGCATGCAACAGACGTGCCACACACGACAGACAGCGCCAGGGACCACGGCTACCAAGGAGCAAAAGTTTTTTGGTTCTTTTTTTCAAAAAATAACACTTCCTTCCGTCTGGCCTGCCCCTTGCAATGATCCGACGCATGGAAACCCCGCGCCTAGCCCTCCGCGGCCTCACGCGCCGTTTCGGCGACTTCGTCGCCAACCAGTCGATCGACCTCACCATCCAGCCCGGCGAGATCCACGCGCTGCTCGGCGAGAACGGCGCCGGCAAATCAACGCTGGTTAAAATGGTCTATGGCGCGCTGCGCCCCGACGCGGGCGATATCGTGTGGGAAGGACGCGTCCTCCCGCCGCATGACCCCAAAACTGCCCGCGGCCTGGGCATCGGCATGGTTTTCCAGCATTTTTCGCTCTTTGAAGCGCTGACTGTGCTCGAAAACGTGGCACTTGGGCTGGATGCGCCGGGTCCGTTGCCGGCGCTGGCCGCCAAAATCCGCCGTGTCAGCGCCGAATACGGCCTGCCGCTGGACCCGGACCGCGATGTGCACACGCTGTCGGTCGGCGAACGCCAGCGCATCGAAATCGTCCGCTGCCTGCTGCAATCCCCGCGCTTGCTGGTGATGGACGAACCCACCTCCGTGCTGACCCCCGGCGAGGTGGACGCGCTATTTACCACGCTTCGCCGTCTCGCGGCCGAGGGCTGCGCGATCCTTTATATCAGCCACAAGCTGGACGAGATCCTATCGCTGTGTGAGGCGGCCACGGTGCTGCGTGCCGGCCGCGTCGTTGCGTCCTGCGATCCGCGGCAGGAAACCGCCGCCAGCCTGGCGCGCATGATGATGGGCGCCGACCTTGCGCGCCCGCCGCGCACGGCACCGCCGCCCCGCGGCAAACCCCGCCTGGTGCTCGACGCCATCACGCTGCCGACCACCGCGCCGCACGGCACCGACCTGCGCGGCGTGGCGCTCGAAGTGCGCGCGGGAGAAATTTTCGGCATCGCCGGCATCGCCGGCAACGGCCAGACCGAGCTGTTCGCGGCCATCAGCGGCGAGCAGCTGGCGCCGGCCGCCGCCGACATTCTGATCGACGAACGCCCGAGCGGCCGCGCGGGCCCTGCCGCCCGCCGCCGCCTCGGCCTCTGCACGGTGCCGGAGGAACGCAACGGCCACGCCGCCGTCCCGATCTTTTCGCTGTCCGACAACGCGCTGCTCACCGGCTATGAGCGTGCCAACCTCACCCGCCGCGGCCTGATCCGCCCCGGCGCCGCCCGCCGCTTCGCGGCAGGGGTCATCGACGCCTACAAAGTCCGCTGCAACGGCCCCGCCGCCGCAGCCGCGACGCTCTCCGGCGGCAATCTGCAAAAATTCATCCTGGGGCGCGAAATCACCCAGAACCCCGGCGTTCTTGTCGTCTCGCAGCCCACCTGGGGCGTGGACGCCGGCGCCGCGGCGCTGATCCACCAGGCGCTGCTCGATCTTGCCGCCACCGGCGCGGCCATCCTGGTCATTTCGCAGGACCTGGATGAATTGCTGGCCATCTCGCATCGGCTCGCCGTTCTGCACGCGGGCAGCCTCTCGGCGCCGCACGAAACCGGCAGCAAGTCGGTTGCCGAAATTGGCCTGCTGATGGGCGGCATTCCCGCCGGCGCCGCCGAGCTTGTTGCCCATGCGGCTTAAAATCGAGCCTCGCGCCAGCGCGGCACCGGCGCTGAACGCGTTGGTGCCCGCGCTGTCCGTGGTTGCCACCACCATCGCGGCGGCGCTGCTGTTCGCCATTCTCGGCTACCCGGTGGGCCGCACGATGTACGCCTTTTTCATTGCGCCGCTCGCCTCGGCGAATGGCTGGGCCGAGCTCGCGCTGAAAGCCGCGCCGTTGGCCATGATCGCCGCCGGCCTTGCCGCCGGCTTCCGCGCCGGCGTGTGGAACATCGGCGCGCAAGGCCAGCTCACCATGGGCGCGGTCGCCGGCGGCGGCGTGGCGCTGGCGCTGCCGGACGCGCAAGGGCCCTGGGTGCTGCCGCTGATGTGCCTGTGCGGCCTGTGCGGCGGCATGGCCTGGGGCGCGCTGCCCGCCTTTCTGCGCATCCGCCTCGGCGTCAACGAAATCCTCACCAGCCTGATGTTGACTTATGTTGCCACGTTGCTGCTCAGCGCGCTGGTGTATGGCCCCTGGAAGGACCCGGACGGCTACAGCCTGCCGCAATCCCGCATGTTCTCGGATGCGGCCACGCTCGCGCCGATCCTGCCGCGCGCGCGCCTCACCGTCGGCACCTTGATTGAATTCCTGTTGCCCATCGGCCTGTGGTTCACCCTGCGTCACGCCCTGGTTGGTTTCAGCATCCGCACTGCCGGTGCTGCCCCCGCCGCGGCCGCGTATGCCGGCTTTCCGGAATCCCGCGTCGTCTGGATCGTTTTTCTCACCGGCAGCGGCCTGGCCGGCCTCGCCGGCATTTTCGAGGCGGCCGGCCCGATCGGCCAGCTCATTCCGCAAATCACCCCGGGCTATGGCTTTACCGCCATCATCGTGGCCTTCCTGGGCCGCCTGAACCCGCTCGGCATCATTCCGGCCGCGCTGCTTGTGGCGCTTTCCTACATCGGTGGCGACACCGCCCAGGTGAGCTTGGGCCTGCCGAACGGCGCCGCGGGCGTGGTGCAGGGATTGTTGCTTTTCTTTCCGCTTTCCGCGGACTTTCTGGTGCGCAATCGACTGCGGGTTGTCGCATGACCGGAAAAGGCGAAGTCAGGAAGGAAAACTGTTCTTTTTTGAAAAAAAGAACCAAAAAACTTTTGCACATAGCGTCTGGCGTATCGTTCACCGCGGCGCCGCGCGTGTTGCCCCTCAAGAGCAAAAGTTTTTTGGTTCTTTTTTTCAAAAAAGAACACTTTCTTTCTTTCCCTTGCCTGCACCCGATTGCCCTGCCCACGCGCCTTGCCGTTCTGACACCGAGATTACTGCGGGCACCTGAAATCACCCCGTCATGACCAGCGACCTCCTCGTTCCCGCCCTGGTGTCCGCCACCACCAGCGCCACGCCGCTCGTGCTGGCCGCGGTCGGCGAAACCGTCACCGAGCGCGCCGGCGTTCTCAACCTCGGCGTCGAGGGCATGATGCTCGTCGGCGCCGTCGCCGCCTTCAGTGTTACCGCGCTCACCGGCAGCGATATCCTCGGCATCACCGCGGGCGCGCTCGCCGGTGCCGCGCTCGCGGCCCTCTTCGCGTTCCTCACCCTCACGCTCGCCGCCAACCAGGTCGCCAGCGGCCTCGCCATTACCATTTTCGGCGGCGGCCTCTCCAGCCTGCTGGGCGCCAGCTTCGTCGGCCGGCGCGTCGCCCCGCTGGCCCATGTGCATATTCCACTGCTCTCCAATATTCCGCTGCTCGGGCCGCTCCTGCTGCGCTATGATCCGCTGGTTTATCTCTCCATCGCCATCACTGGCTTCATTGCCTGGGCCCTTCACCGCACGCGCGCCGGCCTGGTCCTGCGCGCCGTCGGCGAAAGCGACGTTTCCGCCTATGCGCTCGGCTACAACGTCCTGCGTATCCGTTTCCTGGCCGTGCTGTTCGGCGGCGCGCTCGCCGGCCTCGCCGGCGCCTACCTCTCGCTGGCGGCCACCCCCATGTGGATGGAGGGCCTCACCGCCGGCCGCGGCTGGATCGCGCTCGCGCTCGTCGTATTCGGCGCCTGGCGCCCCTGGCGCGTCCTCGCCGGCGCCTACCTGTTCGGCGCCATCACGGTTTTACAATTCTACTTGCAGGGCGCAGGCTTCGTCGCCGTCCCGACCCAGTTCCTGGCCATGATTCCATACCTCGCAACCATCGTCGTTCTCACCGTCATTTCCTCCGGCGGCGCGCGGCGCCGATTGCGGGCGCCCGCTTCGCTGGGTAATCCGTTCAGAGCGACAACTTAGGCAAGACAAGTTAAGAAAGCCTTCTTTTTTGAAGAAAAGAAGCAAAAAACTTTTGCTCCTGGGCATACGCACCACTGACGCGAGGTACATCATGATCAAACGGCGCTCATTGCTGGCGGGCGGAATTGCACTGACGGCAAGCCGGGCACGCGCGGCAGCGCCGCTCAAGGTCGCCTTTGTCTATACCGGGCCCGTCGCCGACGAAGGCTACACCTTCCAGCACGACCTCGCCCGCCGCACCATGCAATCTCATTACGGTGCACGCGTGCAATCCCACTTCGTCGAAAATGTCGGCGAGGGCCCCGACTGCGAACGCGTGCTGCGCCAACTCGCAAGCGGCGGCGACGACCTCATCTTCTCCACCTCGTTCGGCTTCATGAATTCCGTCATCCGCGTCGCCCGCCAATTCCCCGACGTGAAGTTCGAGCAAGCGACCGGCTACAAAACCGCCGTGAACGTTGCGGAATATAATTTGCGCTTCTACGAAGGCCGCATCGTCTGCGGCACGCTCGCCGGCATGCTGTCGAAAACCGGCATCGGCGGCTACGTCGCCGCCTATCCCATTCCTGAAGTCATCATGGGCATCAACGCCTTCACGCTTGCCGCCCGCAAAATAAACCCGAACTTTCGCGTCAAGGTGATCTATATCAATAGTTGGATCGACCCCGGCCGCGAAGCCGACGCCGCCAAATCGCTGCTCGACCAGGGTGCCGATATCCTCTCCGACCACATGGATAGTTCCGCCACCATGCAAACCGCCGAAGCCCGCGGCGTGCTCGCCTTCGGCCAATCGTCGGACCGCGCGCATGTCGGGCCCAAGGCGCAACTCACCGCCATCATCGACAACTGGACGGATTATTACATAAAACGGGTCGGCGCGGCACTGGACGGCACCTGGAAAACCGGCAATGTCTGGATGGGCCTGAAAGACGGCGCCGTCACGTTGGCACCCTGGGGCCCCGGCGTGACGCAAGCCGCCGCCGCCGCCGCCGACAAGACAAAAGCCGGCATCATCGACGGCTCACTCCAGATCTTCGCCGGCCCCATCAAGGATCAAGCCGGCACCCTGCGCGTCCCCGCCGGCCAGACCATGACCGACGACCAGGTGCTGAAAATGGATTGGCTCGTGGAAGGAACGTAATCGCCACCGCGCCGCTTACGCGTAACTCCGATCATACATCTCCTGCAAATGCGCCAAAGTCGTCGTCGGCGCATATTTCGGGCGCTCCCCCGCGCCCAGGCAGCCCGGCAAACACACGACCTCATGGTCCGCCCGCCCGGTAAAAAAGAACGGCACCGAATACCGCTCCCGCCCGGACCTGTTGATCACACGATGCACTGTCGAGCGGAACCGGTCATTCGTCCAGCGTGCTATCAAATCGCCCAAATTCAGCACATACGCGCCTGCCACCGGCGGCGCATCGATCCAGCCATGCAGCTGGTCCCATACCTGCAAGCCGCCCGCGTCGTCCTGCAGCAAATACGTGATCGCGCCCCAATCCGTATGCGCCCCGCAGCCTTTTTCGTCCGGCCGCGGATTTGGCGGTTGCGGCGGATAATGCAGCAGCTTCAGGTTGGACACCGCGCCGTCGCAAAACGGCTCGAAATGATCCTCCGGCAAGTCGAGCGCCAGCGCCAGCGCCCGCATCGTCAACCGGCACAAATCCTCCATTTCCGCAAAATACGCCTCCAGCGTCTCGCGAAACCCCGGCAAATCCGCGGGCCACTGGTTCGGCCCATGATTGAACAGGCCGGCCACCACGCGCGGATCGTCCGCCGCCAATTCGTTGCCGGTATAAAAGCCCTCCTTCACGTCGGGCGGCGTCCCGCTTTCGGTCGTCTGCCGCCGCATCGGTTCCCACCCGCGCTGGTTTGGCGATTTGGCCATATCCACTTCGGCCTTGCGCGCATCGGGCAGCGCAAAGAACCGCCGCGCCTGCGCGAACATCGCCGCCATGGTCGCCGGCGCCACGCCATGATCGACGATATATAAGAACCCCTTATCCACACAGGCCGCACGCACCGCGTCCGCCACCGCCGCCCGCGCCGCCGGATCGGCGCTGCGCATACCAGCCAAACTCACCACCGGCGGCGCCAGGCCCGTCATCTCAACTCCCCCGATAGGTGCTGTAGGCATAAGGCGACACCAGCAACGGCACATGATAATGCTGCGTTTCGTCCGCGATGCCAAACCGCAGCACGATGTCATCCAGAAACGGCGGCTCGGTCAGGCCACCCACATAGCGCGCGAAATACGCCGCCACCCAGAATGTCAGCTCGTAACGGCCCGCCCGGAACAGGGCGCCGGCCAGCAGCGGCGCATCGCACCGCCCATCCGCGTTGGTCACCGAAGTCCCCAACAGCCGGCCCTTTGTTTCAAGCCTGATTGGAATCCCCACCGCCGGGCACCCCCGCGCCGTATCCAGCACATGCGTCGTCAACCACCCCGCCACATACCTTCTCCTTCAATAGCAAAAGTTTTTTGCTTCTTTTTTCAAAAAATAAGGCTTCCTTTTTCTTGAAAAAAACTCTTGCCCGTTAGCTGTTCCTGCCTGGCGCGGCGCTTGCTACCACTTTGGCGACATGACGATAACCGACCTGAACCAGGCCAGCTTAGCCGATTTTACCGCGGCACTCGGGGCCATTTACGAGCATTCTCCCTGGATTCCCGCCCGCGCCGCCGCTGCGCGCCCGTTCGCGGACGTGGCTGCCCTGCAATCCGCCCTCTGCGCGGTCGTCGCCGGCGCCTCCGCAGCCGAACAACTCGGCCTGGTGCGCGCCCACCCGGACCTCGCCGGCCGCCTCGCGCGCGCCGGCAATCTCGCCCCATCCTCCGCCCACGAACAAGCCGCCCTCGGGCTCGACCGTCTTTCCGACGCGGAATTCGACCAATTCGACGCCCTGAACCGCGCCTATCGCGACCGTTTCGGCTTCCCGTTCGTCATCGCCGTCAAACGCCAGACCCGCGCCTCGGTCCTCGCCGCCTTCACCGCGCGTTTGCAAAATGATCCCGCCACCGAACTGCGCACGGCACTGGCGGAAATCGACGCCATTGCCGGCTTCCGCCTGCACGCTTTGCTGGCCGCATAGCGGCCATGGACCTCAACACAGTCACCGAAATCGCCACCCCGCGGGCGCGCGCCGCAATCCCCGCGTTCCGCCCGGGCGACGCATACCTCGCCGGCGGCACCTGGCTATTCTCGGAACCGCAGACCTCATTGCGCCGGCTTATCGACCTCACCACCCTGCACTGGCCGCCGCTCGAACAAGCGCCACCGGGCCTTACCATCGCCGCCACCTGCACGCTGGCCACCCTGGATGCCTACGATCCCCAAGCCGCCTGGCCCGCCGCCGCCCTGATCCGCCAATGTTGCCGCGCGCTGCTGGGCTCGTTCAAAATCCACAAGGCCGCGACATTCGGCGGCAATCTCTGCCTCGCACTTCCCGCCGCCCCCATGGCCGCACTCGCCGTCGCCCTCGAAGGAATCTGCACCATCTGGCCGGACGGCGGCGGCGAGCGCACCCTGCCAGCCGGCGCTCTGATCACCGGCGCCCAAACCACCGCCTTGCATCCCGGCGACATCCTGCGCGCCGTAACATTCCCGGCGGCCGCCCTGCGCCGCCGCAGCGCCTTCCGCCAAATGTCGCTGACCCCGCTCGGCCGCTCCGCCGCGCTGCTGATCGGCACCAGCGACGGTCCCCGCTTCGACCTCACCATCACCGCCGCCGTTGCCCACCCGCAACGCCTGACCTTTCCGTCCACGCCCTCCGCCGGCGAACTCGCCGCCGCCATAGACGCCAATATCGCGGTCTGGTTCGACGACATTCACGGCCGCCCTGCCTGGCGCCGCCGCATCACCCACCTGCTCGCCGCCGAGATCCTCACCGAACTATCCTCGCAATGATGAAACAACCGCAAGCCGTCGCCTGCCTGAACCAGGCGCAACGATCCGAAGGGCGGCAGAGCGCAGCGAGATCCGCCCCGCCGTTCATGTCCACGCGCGCCCGAAACATCCGCCGAAGCAGGGCAGGGACGTCAACGTCCCGAAATCCCCCGCCATGATCTGCACCGTCAACGGCACCCAACTCACCACCGAACCCCGCCCCGGCCAATGCCTGCGCACCTATCTCCGCGAAGCCGGCTGGTTCGGCGTCAAGCGCGGCTGCGACAGCGGCGATTGCGGCGCCTGCACCGTTCTGCTCGATGGCGAACCGATCCATTCTTGCCTGTATCCAGCCTGCCGCGCCGACGGCGCCACCATCACCACCATCGAGGGGCTCGCCGCCGGCAGCAGGCTACATCCGATGCAGCAGCATTTCCTCGACGCGCAGGGCTTCCAATGCGGCTTCTGCGCACCGGGCATGATCCTCACCGCCGCCTGCCTGAACCAGGCGCAACGATCCGATCTCCCCGCCGCCATGAAGGGCAATCTCTGCCGCTGCACCGGCTACGCCGCCATTGCGGACGCCATCGCGGGCCTGCCGGGGCCCCAAGCCGATCCCGTCCGCGCCCCCGCCGGCCCGCTTGTCGTTACCGGCGCCGCCCGTTTCACGCTGGACATCGCCATCCCCGGCCTGCTCCATATGAAACTATTGCGCTCGCCGCACGCCCACGCCCGCATCGTTCATATCGACGCGCAAGCCGCCCGCGCACGCCCCGGCGTCCACTGCGTTCTCACCCACGCCGACTCACCCGCAACTCTTTTTTCCACCGCCCGTCACGAACATCCGTACGAAGATCCCGACGATACCGTTATTCTTGACGATATGGTCCGCTTCGTCGGCCAGCGCGTTGCCGCCGTGGTGGCCGACGACGTCGCCACCGCCGAGGCCGCTTGCCGCCTGATCCAGGTCGACTACGAAATCCTGCCCGCCATCTTCGATCCGCGCGCGGCCAGCGCCCCCGGCGCCCCCACCCTGCACGCCAAACATGCCTCCCGCATTCACGACCCGGCCAGCAACATCGTTGCCGCGCTGCAAGGCGGCACCGGCAACCTCGAAGATGGGCTCGCCCAAGCCGACGCCATTTACGAAGCCGAGTTCACCACGCAGCGCGTCCAGCACGCCGCGCTCGAAACCCACGCCGCCATCGCCTGGCTTGACGACGACCGCCGCCTGAACGTCCGCACGAGCACGCAAGTCCCATTCCTGATCCGCAACGCACTGGCCACCGTCCTGCATCTGGACGTCGAGGACATCCGGGTCATGTGCGAACGTGTCGGCGGCGGCTTCGGCGGCAAGCAGGAAATGCTGGTCGAGGACATTGTCGCACTCGCGGCCCTGCGCACGCTCCGCCCCGTCCAACTGGAACTGACCCGCACCGAACAATTCGCCGCCAGCACCTGCCGCCATCCATTCCGCATGCGCGTTCGCCTCGCCGCCACATGCGACGGCACGCTCACCGCCATGGAACTCGATGTACTGTCCGACACCGGCGCCTACGGCAACCATGCCGGCGGCGTGCTGTTCCACGCCTGCGGCGAGGCGATCGCCATGTATCGTTGCCCCAACAAGCGCGTCGGCGGCCGCGCCGTCTACACCAACACCCCGCCCGCCGGCGCGTTCCGCGGCTACGGCCTCAGCCAAACCATTTTCGCCGTCGAATCCGCGATCGACGAACTGGCAAGAAAACTCGCCCTCGACCCGTTCGAGTTTCGCATCAAGAACATGATCCGTCCCGGCGACCCCATCGTCTCCTACGCCGAGGAGCCGGACGTGGAAATCGGCAGCTACGGCCTCGACCAATGCCTCGCTTATGTCCGCACCGCGCTCGCGAACGGCGACGGTCTGCCACCACCGCAATCCCCCGGCTGGTGCATCGGCGCCGGCGCCGCCATCGCCATGATCGAAACAACCCCGCCGCATGGCCACCGCGGCATGGCCCATATCAGCCTGGCGCCCGACGCGTCGTACGTCCTCACGATCGGCACCGCCGAATTCGGCAACGGCACCACCACCGTCCACACCCAGCTTGCCGCCGCCGCGCTGAACACGTCGCCATCCCGGATCCGCATCATCCAGTCCGACACCGACCGTATCGCTTACGATACGGGCGCCTTCGGCAGCACCGGCACCGTCGTCGCCGGCCTTGCCACCCAGCGCGCCGCCCAATCGCTGGCTGCCCGCCTGCGCGACGAGGCCGCCACCATCCTGGACGTCCCCGCCTGCGCCTGCGAACTATCCGACGAGGCGATCACCGCGGCCGGCCGCCGCGTCACGCTGGCGACGCTTGCCGCCGGCAACAAACTGGAAGCCATCGGCACCAGCTCGGGCACGCCGCGCTCGGTCGCCTTCAACGTGCACGGCTTCCGCGTCGCCGTGCATCGCCCCACTGGTGTTATCCGCATTCTGAAATCGGTGCATGCGGCGGATGCCGGCACCGTCATCAACAAACTGCAATGCACCGGCCAGATCGAAGGCGGCGTCGCGCAGGCGCTCGGCGCGGCACTCTACGAAGACCTCCAGCTTGGCCCGGACGGCGCCGTCACCAACGCGTCATTCCGATCCTATCACATTCCCGCCATGGCCGACATTCCGCGCACAGAAATCTTTTTCGCCGACACGTACGATCGCATCGGCCCCAGCGGTGCCAAACCCATGAGCGAAAGCCCGTTCAATCCGGTGGCTGCCGCGCTGGGTAATGCGATCGCCGATGCGACCGGCGTGCGACTATATAGCACCCCCTTCGCGGCGGATCGGATTTTCGCTATGCTGGAGGGAGAAGTAGTTATTTTTTGAAAAAAAGAACCAAAAAACTTTTGCTACTTGGCGTACGTGGCCCATTTCGAATTGGTGCGGGTGAGCTAACGAGCAAAAGTTTTTTGCTTCTTTTCTTCAAAAAAGAGTTCTTCCTTCCTTTGGATATTTCATGCCTACGCTGCTAGTCCGCAACGCCACCATCGTCGTCACCATGGACGCGACCCGCCGCGAGCTCCATGGCGGCGGCCTGTTCGCGCGCGACGGCATCATCGAACAAGTCGGCCCGGACGCCACGCTCCCCACCACCGCCGACCGCGTCCTAGACGCCACCAACCAAATCCTGTTGCCGGGCTTGGTGAATTGCCATCACCATCTCGACCAGATTCTCACCCGCAACCTCCCGGCCGGCCAGAACGCCGAATTGTTCGACTGGTTGCGCGCGCATTACAACATCTGGGCCCGCCGCACCCCGGAAGCCTCCCGCACCGCCACCCTCGTCGGCCTCGCCGAACTGGCACTGTCCGGCTGCACCACCTGCTTCGACCACTCATATTTTTTCCAGAATGGCTGCCGTGTAGACGACCAGATCGCAGCCGCCGCCGAAATCGGCATGCGCTTCATGGCCGCCCGCGGCAGCATGTCGCTCGGCCAATCGCAAGGCGGCCTGCCCCCGGATAATTGTGTCGAGAACGAATCTGCCATCATGGCCGACTGCGAACGGGTCATATCGCGCTATCACAATCCCGCCCATGGCGCCATGCTCCGCATCGTGCTCGCCCCGTGCTCACCTTTCTCCGTCACTGACCAACTCCTGCGTGACTCGGCCAAGCTTGCGCGCGCGCGCGGCACCCGGCTGCACACGCATCTCTGCGAAACAATCGACGAGGAGCATTTCACCCTCGCCCGCCACGGCGTCCGCCCGATCGACTATATGCGCGCCCTGGACTGGGTGGATGACGATGTCTGGTTCGCCCACGCCGTGCACGTCAATGACCCCGAAATCGCGCTGCTGGCCCGCACCGGCGCCGGCATCTGCCACTGTCCCACGTCGAACATGCGCCTCGCCTCCGGCATCGCCCCATTACGAAAATATATCGATGCCGGCGTCCGCACCGGCCTCGGCGTCGACGGTGCCGCCAGCAATGACGGCTCGAACCTGCTCGCCGAAGCACGCCAGGCCATGCTGCTTGCCCGCCTGAAACTCGCCGTCGCCGCCGACCCTGTCCGCACCTGGACCAGCGCGCGCGACGTGCTCGAACTTGCCACGCTGGGCGGCGCCGCCGTCCTCGGCCGTAACGACATCGGCGCCCTCGAACCCGGCCGCTGCGCCGACTTCTTCACCCTGGACCTGGACAAAATCGGCTACGCCGGCGCACTCTGCGACCCCGTCGCCGCGGTCATATTCTGCGCCCCGACCGCGGCGCGTCACACCTATGTCCATGGTCATCCGGTTGTCACCGACTTCAACGTAACGACCATCGACATGACGACGGTGGTACAAGAACATAACAGACACGCTGCGCGACTGCTGACCTAAGGAAGGTGTTCTTTTTTGAAAAAAAGAACCAAAAAACTTTTGCTCTCAAGGATACGCCATGCCCCTCGTTAGCGACATGTATGGCAAGGGGCGCGTGCGGGTTATGCGCGTGCATCGCGAAGGCGATTATAACGAGGTTCGCGAACTCTCGCTCGCCGTCATGCTTGCCGGCGCGTTCGCCCGCGCCTACACACACGCCGACAATAGCGCCGTCATCGCCACCGACAGCATCAAGAATATCGTCAACATCGTCGCGCGCGAAAATATCACGGCCGCCGCGGAACCCTTCACGCAATCGATCGCCGACCGTTTTCTCACCCGCTACCCCCAGGTCGAACGCGTCTCCATCACCGCCCGCGAAACACGCTGGAGCCGCCTGCACATCGCCGGCGCCCCCCACCCGCACAGCTTCGTGCTCGACGCCAACGGCACGCCCACACTTCACCTCGAACAAAGCCGCGCCGCGACCACGATACGCTCCGGCATCGACGCCTTCACCTTCATGAAATCCACCGCGTCCGGCTGGACGAATTACGTCATCGACGAGTTCACGACGCTGCCTGAAACAACCGACCGTATCGCCGCCACCAGCATGAACGCGTCCTGGCTCTGGTCCACTCTGCCAGCCGACCCGACCGCCACCAACGCCACCATCCTGCGCACGATGCTGGAAGTCTTCGCCACCACCTACAGCTTCGGCGTCCAGGACAGCCTTTACAGGATGGCTGAAGCAGCCCTTGCTGCCGTCCCCGAAATCATCGAAATAAAACTTGCTTGTCCTAACAAGCATTATATCCCCATCAACCTCATCCCGCTCGGCATGTCGTCCGATAACCTCGTCTTCACCGCAACAGACGAACCACATGGCCAGATTGAATGCACGATCGTCCGCTAATGCCCAGGCCGTCCGACGCGGCCGAAATCATGCAGCGTCTGGGCGAACTCGCAGCCTGCACCGAAACGCGCGGCGAAATCACACGCCTTTTCCTCACCCCGGCGCACGCACAAGCCATTTCGCTGGTCTGCGGTTGGATGCAACAGGCCGGCCTCTCCACCAGGCTCGACGCCTCCGGCACGCTGGTCGGAATCCTCCCCGGCCCGTCGCAGGACGCGCCGGTCCTGCTGATTGGTTCTCATATCGACACAGTCCGCAACGCCGGCCGTTACGATGGCTGTCTCGGCATCATCACCGCGATCACGCTGGCCGCCCGCGCCCGCACCTTATCCTTGCCTTACGCAATCGAAATCCGAGCCTTCGGTGACGAGGAGGGCGTTCGTTTCCCGGTTACCCTCACAGGCGCCCACGCCACTGCCGGCAACTTCAACCAAACCTGGCTCGCGGCCCGCGACCACAACGACATCACGCTTGCGACCGCGCTGGCGAATTTTGGACTGAATCCGCAAGCTCTCGCGGAAAACACCTGCGCCGCGCACCGCGCTTTTGCCTATCTCGAAATCCACATAGAACAAGGCCCGGTGCTCGAAGCCGCAAACATCCCACTCGGCGTGGTCACCGCGATCAGCGGCGCCGCGCGTTTCGAGGTCACCGTCACCGGCCGCGCCGGCCATGCCGGCACCGTACCGATGTCGCAGCGTCAGGACGCGCTCACCGCCGCCGCTGCCATGATCCTCGCTATCCGCGACATTGCGCGCGCGCGGCCGAACGTCGTTGCCACCGTCGGTCGCCTCACCGTCGCACCCGATGCCACCAACGTCATTCCGGGTACTTGTCAGTTCACTATCGACCTCCGCGCGCCGGAGGACGCATTGCGCCATCAGGCCGAACACGCGATCACGGCAGCGCTGCACGCAGTGGCCCACGCCGACAACGTGGCGCTTGCGCTGCGTCAAACCCATGAAGCCGCTGCGGTGACGTGCGACCCGCGCCTGCAAACGATCCTTGCCGCCGCGATTGAGAAATCCGGCCTGCCAATCCGGCATCTCCCGAGCGGCGCCGGGCATGACGCGATGGCGATCGCATCACTATGTCCCGTCGGTATGCTGTTCGTCCGCTGCGCAGGCGGCGTCAGCCATCACCCGGACGAATCTGTTATGGAATCCGACGTCGAAGCCGCCCTGCACGTCATGACACAGACGCTCCAATCCCTGACACCAACCGATTTCGCACCAGGAAACCCGCCAGCATGACCGACCATGTCCGCATCACCGCCGGCGCCGGCTTCGAGTTCACCGCCCATTTCGAGTCCGATGAGGCGCCCGCCACGGTCGCCGCCTTCCGACGCATGTTGCCGTACCACAACCGCATCATCCACGTGCGCTGGAGCGGTGAAGCCTGCTGGATCCCCATGGGTGCATTCGACGTCGGCATTGGCTACGAGAATGCCACATCGTACCCGTCGCCCGGCAAAATCCTGCTCTATCCGGGCGGCGTCAGCGAAACCGAAATTCTGGTTGCCTACGGCGCCGTTCATTTCGCGAGCAAGGCGGGCACGCTGGCCGGCAACCACTTTCTGACGATCAGCGAAAACCTGGAATCCCTCACCAAGCTCGGCAAAAAAACGCTATGGGAAGGCGCCCAGGATATCACGTTCGAGTTGATGACCCAGACCTGAAGCACACAGGGCGGCTCTCGACGTGCGCCACGCATGCCAAAGCGCAAAATTTTTTGCTTCTTTTTTTCAAAAAAAGACTTTCTTTTTCTACTTCGGCAACGGCGCCTGTGCCGCCCGGATAAACCTGTCATAAAACCGCGGAATATCAAAGGCGAGCACGATGGTCACCATCCGCTCCCCCTGGTGCGGCGCAGTCTGCGCTGGCCACACATGTGTCTGGCCGTAATGCATGCCGTGGTCGATATCCACGTCCATCAGCGCATCGAGTTTCCTGGTCACGAGCGTCGGGTCAACTGCGATTTCGGCTGCGACCTCGTCCCACAACGGCAACCGTGACGCGTTCTTCGCCAGATACAACGTCACCGGCGTGCGCACTGCTTCCATCCGTGCCGTCAATTCCGGCGTCATCATCGTTTCGTTTGTAATCTTCCCAACGGACGTAATATGTGCCCACGGTGCCGTGAGCACTATATGTGCTGCCTCTGGATCGAACAGAATATTGAAGTCGGTAAAATTATCGGCGTCCCGCGTCACCTGGGAAAGATTGCCATCCACCATTCCCCCCATGAACAGCAATTCCTTCGCCAATGCAGCGAAGCTAGGATCAAGCCGTATTGCCAGTGCCAAATTCGTCATCGGCCCGGCCGCCAAAATTGTCACCTGGTGCGGATATTTATGCACCTGCGCGATCAAGAATTCCGCCGCCGAGCCGTTCGCCGCCTTCGTTGTCGGGTTTCCGTCCGGATTGTCGGGCACGATCCAAGGTTCGGTCGGATGCGCCAAATCCCCTTTCTTTGCCGGATTCCACGCTCCTTTCCACGGTATGGTGCCATAGGCCTGCTCCCATGCGCGCATGCGTGTGTAGGAATTGACCAGGGGAAACACCGCCCCTTTTACCACCGGCAGGTTTGTGCGTTTCGCCACTTCGAGAAACCGTAGCAGATACGCGCTTTCCTCATCACACCAGCCATCGCCCGTCACCACGGTAAACCCCAGCACACGGATCGACTGATCAGTGATCAGCGGCAGCGTGCTTTGTATGTCCGACCCGCCAGGCCCTAGAAAATCATTATCCTCGATAAATAGTCGTGGCGATGCCGCAACCGCCTGCATCGCCACACATATAAATATCGCAATGAGCCCATAAAGTGGTCCACGCGGCGATACGGCGCGCGCCGGGCCTGTCATCCCTAAAACTTCACCCGCGCCTGCACGCCGAACGTTCTTGGATCATTGACGAACCCGGTCAGGTTGTCGAAATCGATCGCACCGGTAATACGAATCTGATCCAGCACATTGCGCACGAAGCCGGCGATTTCGAACCCGTGCGTATGATCCTCGTAGCCGAGCCGAAAACCTCCCTGCACCAGTGACTGTCCGGTGAACTCAACCGCGCGATAAAGAAAGAAATTCACGTCACTCCGATAGGACCAGTCCGTCATGACATAGACATCCTTGCCGTCGGCCACCGGCATCGTGTACCGGGCGGAGGCATCGATCACCCAACGCGGCGCGTTCGGCAGCGGGTTGCCATTAATGTAATAATTTCCTGTCTTGGGATCAAGCGCGTCCTCGATCGTGCACAGCCTCTGGCCCGTGATGGTGCTGAATCCACAGCCTGAAGATTCAAGAGCCGGATCCTTGATTTCCGTAAAATTGTAGCTGGCGCTCGTGGAGATCAGCAGGTTATCAATCGGCACGATTTCCGCTTCACCCTCGAACCCTTGGCCGATCGCATTCTTGGCGTTCAGCAACTGAGTCGAGTTTGAAGTGCCCCCGACCGCGGTCAATTGCAAATCATGCGTGTCCCAGCGATACGCGGTCAAATTCAGCCGCGCCCGGTTATTCAGAAGATTGGACTTTACGCCGATTTCGTACGATGTGGTCGTCTCGGCCCGCGCCTCGGTGAATTTCCCGGCGGCCAAATCGCCGAAATCATACTCCACGTTACGCCCATCCAGCGCCGGCGCCAGGTAACCGCTCGCGATGCGGCCGTAGACATTGACATCCTGCGTCACCGCATATGTCAGATCGACGTTGTAGGTCGGCCCGGTATAATTTGTCTTGACGAGGCCCGGCGGCGGTACGGCGCAGGGCGACGGATACGGGCACACCACACTGTAGCTCTTGTGATCGGTGCTGATGCGCACGCCAGCGCCGAAAGTCAGGTCGGGTGTAATCTTGTAGGTGGCCGAATCAAAAACCCCGAACGAAGTGGTCGCCTGCCGCTGGAACAGCGTAATATCTACCGGGTCGCCGGGCGCATAGCCATCATAGTCGTTTGAATCCACCCGCAGGTTCTCATGGAAACCAAACACGCCGCCTTGATTGAAGAACGGTCCGTCACCGGTTGTCGAGAGGCGAATTTCCTGTGTCAGCTGATTGAGTGACGGAATTGCATCGCTCGTCTCGTCGGCAAATCCTGGTCCCGCGGTGCCGGCCGGTGGCGGATACACGAAATTGCCACCGCTCACATCGCCGCGGCTATTGGTATCACCGTGCTCCCACGCCGTTATCGACGTCAGCCGCACTGGACCGAAATCGTCATTCACGGTGAAGTGCGTGCCGAACGAACCAAGATGCTGGTAATTGTCGCCAAATGTATCGATCTGGTTGATGTTGAATCCGGGGACCAGCTTGTTGGTGCCCGGCTCAATGATATTGGCACGGAACAACCGTGCCGTGCCGTCCAGGTCGCGCCCATCCACTTCCAGCAGCATATCAAGGTCGTCTGTCGGCTTGAACAGCAACTGCCCGCGCGCCGCGAAATCCTGATAGCCCTCCAGATGTTTGCGAAACAGATTATCCGGGTTGGTGTTCGTCACCCAGTCGTCCCGCCGCTCTTCCAGCACGGAAAGGCGGAAATCCAGTTTCTGCGGCACAATTGCACCGCCCACAACCGCAGTCACGTTCGTTGTATTATACGTGCCGTAGCTGACGTCGAGATACCCGGTATAATCGTCGGTCGGCTTGCGCGAATCAATTTTAACCACACCTGCAGGGGTATTACGGCCGAACAGCGTGCCCTGTGGTCCGCGCAGAACCTCCACATCCTGCACATCGAACATGGGGAATGATTTGAGCACCGAGTTTTCAACCGGCACGTCATCATAGACAACCGATACCGGCTGTTGCGCATTATAGGTGAAATCGGAATTCCCTAACCCGCGAATATAGAATCTTGGATATACCCGCCCGAAGGACGACTCGATATAAAGGCTGGGCACCTGCGCCGAAAGCACGCGAATATCCTCGCCATCGGCCGACAGCATATCGACGGTCTTGCTCGTGAGCGACGTCACCGCGAACGGCACATTCTTCGCGAATTCAGGCTTATGCTGCGCCGTCACCACGATCTGCTCCAGCGCCGCGGCGGCTGCCGGTGCCGGCCCCGCCTGTGCCATTGCCGGCGCACCCGATGTAAGCAAAGCCACCACGCCACTGAAACCGACCGCGGTAAGCCGCACTCCACGGCCATCGTTCCCGCATTCCTCAATCATGTCGCTCTCTCCCCCCGAAGCATGACGGGTGTGTGCACAATCCGTGCCACAAAGTAACAGCTTCGAGGGAAGGTCCGCCGCGCGTTACAAGCCGCGTGGGCTGCCCACTAGGATGCGCCGTCCAGGCCTATGATCCGAAACCGGTCCACATCCACCAGTCCGCAATCGGTAATCTTCAGGTGCGGAATGACCGAAAGCGGCAGAAACGCCATTTGCACGAAGGGCTCCGCAAGTGTGCAGCCCATGCCGCGCACCTCCTGCCGCAGGGCGCGCAACGCCGCCTCCACATCGGCCGCCGGTAGGTCACTCATCAGCCCTGCCACCGGCAGCGCCAATTCCCCGCGCACGGTACCATCACATACCGCGACAAACCCGCCCTGCAGCGAGATCAACCGATTGACCGCTACGGCCATATCCGCGTCAGTCAGACCAATAACGATGATATTATGGGCATCGTGCCCAATGCTGGATGCAATTGCGCCGCCCCGCAGGCCAAAACCATGCACGAAGCCGCGCCCGATATTGCCATTCTTGCCATGCCTTTCCAGCACCACAACTTTTGCCACGTCCTGGCCAATGTCGGGCAAACGCGCTCCATCAACATACGGTAGCGTCATCGTCAGCGCATCTGTGACAATTTTATTACGGCGCACACCGATTACCGGTCCGGTTGGCCCCGCACATCGCACGGTGAAATCCGCTGCCGTCACGGGGGCGCGCCGCACCGATCCGTAGCCCACCGGCGCCGGCAACCGCCGGCGTGCAAAGCGCTCCTCGGGTACCGTGTGCCCGGCGCGCACCACCTGCGCCACCTGGCAGGTGTCCAGATCATCCAGCAAAACGATATCGGCCAGACGTCCCGGCGCAATGATCCCGCGGTCATGCAAGCCGAAATGTGCCGCCGCGGACCATGTCGCCGTCCGATACACCGCATGCGCTGTCTGTCCTTGCGCAATCGCGGTGCGAATCAGATGGTCGATATGGCCATCTTCCACAATGTGCAATGGCGTGCGGTCATCGGTACATAGGCCCAGGAATGGCGCATGAACCATATCGATCAGCGCGCCGAGCACCGCGATATCGCGTGTCACGCTGCCGTCCCGGATCAGCACCTGCATGCCGCGCCGCAATTTCTCCCGCGCTTCCGGCAAGTTTGTCGACTCGTGGCAATTGCGAATGCCGCACGACAGATAGGCGTTCAAATCCCGGCCGCCCAGCAGCGGCGCATGGCCGTCGATATGCGAGTCCTGAAACGCCACCAGCTTGTCCAGCACCTCATCATCCTTGGCGAGCAAGCCGGGAAAGTTCATGAATTCGGCCAGGCCCAGCACCTGCCGGTGTCCGCGTAGCGCATGCAGCGCCGCCGCATCCAGCCGTGCGCCCGACGTCTCGAGTGGCGTTGCCGGCACGCAGGATGCAAGATTGATGCGCAAATCCATGGCCAGTTGCTCGGCGGCCTCGATGAAATAAACCAGGCCCGGCGCCCCCAGCACGTTGGCGATTTCATGCGGATCGGCAATTGCCGTGGTCGTCCCGCGCGCCAGCACCAGGCGGTCGAACTCGCCCGGCAGCACCAGCGTGCTTTCCGGATGCACATGCGTATCGATAAAACCCGGCACCGCGAACCGGCCTTGCGCGTCGATCTCCACCGCGCCGCGGTAATCAAGATCACACGTGCCGACGATCATATCGCCGCACATCGCGATATCGGTACGCACAATATCGCCACTGACCATGTCGAGCATGTTGGCGTTCTTGATCACGAGGTCGGCGGCGCCTGCGCCGCGTGCCTGGTTGATCCGGCGGACGAGGTCATTCCGCGTATACCGCATGCGAGTCCCTCCGGTTGATAGGTGCGCAGCACGCATCCGCGTGACGGGGACAAGTCCCCAGACCCTGTCACTTCAACGCGTACACCAAAAGAGCTTGGGTCTGGGGGTGACGTGCGAAGCACGCCTTCGCGTGTCGTGCGAAGCACGCCTTCGCGTGACGTGCGAAGCACGCCTTCGCGTGACGTGCGAAGCACGCCTTCGCGTGACGCCCCCCGGCCTTCTTCTAATGCAACCCACCAGTCCGCTCCACGAACGCCGCCACCTCCGCCACCCCCACCCCATCGCGAATATTGGCGAAAAGAAACGGCCGCTCCCCCCGCATCTTGCGTGCGTCCCGATCCATCACCTCCAGGCTCGCGCCCACATGCGGCGCCAGATCAATCTTGTTGATCACCAGCAAATCGCTGCGCACTATGCCCGGCCCGCCCTTGCGTGGAATCTTGTCGCCCGCCGCCACGTCGATCACGTAAATCGTAATATCCGCGAGCTCCGGCGAGAAGGTCGCCGCCAGATTATCCCCGCCGCTCTCTATCAAAATCACATCCAGCGCCGGAAAGCGCCGCCGCATTTCCGCCACCCCCGCCAGATTGATGCTCGCATCTTCCCGAATGGCCGTATGCGGACACCCGCCGGTCTCAATCCCCAGTATCCGCTCCGGCGGCAAAGATCCCGCCCGCGTCAGAAACTCTGCGTCCTCCCGCGTGAAAATATCATTGGTGATCGCCGCGATATCGAACCGGGATCTGAATGCCTTGCACAGCCCGTCCATCAGCGCCGTCTTGCCGGTGCCCACCGGCCCGCCAATCCCAACCCGTAATGGGCCGTGCAGGGAGCTCATGATCGAAATAACCTCGCATATTGTGTTTCATGCCGCATCGCCATCACATCGGCCATGAAGCAGGCGCCGCCAAGGTCATCCAGCGTGGCGTCCCGCGTCCCAAAAGCGACCTCCAGCATCACTGTCTGCAGCGCCGCCAGCACGCGCAGCCCCGCCGCCTGTCCCAGCGCCCCCAGCCGTAAGCATGCCGAAATAAGATTGCTGGTCCATGCGGCGAGAAAACCCAGGCAAGCGGCGTCCTCGCCAATATCCTGGCGCGCCGCCAGCACACCAAACACCACCGGGTAAGCCGCGTCCTCCATCACATCCCATGCGCGCGCGGCGGCGGCAAACGCCGCGCCTTGGCTCAGCGTCTCCAACTGCCGCTCGCTGCCAACGCAAGCTGCCGCGGCAAGGCCGCCGATCCGCGTCAGCGCTGCCGCATCGTCGCAACAACGGTAGGCATGTCGCAGCAGAATAACATCTGACCGCGCGGACCCATGCCGCAATAAATCCTCCAGCCACGCCAATAGCGTCGGCCCGTCCTTGATGTCGCCCGCATCGACCGCGGCCTCCAGCCCATGCGAATATGCGAATCCGCCGGTGGGGAAGGCGGGTGATGCGAAGGTCAGCAATCGCAGCAGCGCGGCCTCGTGCAATGTCGGCGCCTCAATCATCATGGTCGTGATGATGATGGTGCGCGCCGCCATCCGCCGCGTATGCCCCCGCCTCCGGGTCAAATGGCGCTTCCACCGCGCGCACCTGGCCGCCAAGCTGCGTCACCATATCGGCAATGACATGATCGGCGCGGATATGGATGCGTTCGCCGACAAATTGCACCGGCAAATGCCGATTCCCCAAATGCCACGTAATGCGCAGCAACAAGGCATGATCGGAAGCCGTGATTTCCAGCAGGGTTTCCGGCCGTGCGCGCACCCGCACAATGCCGCCACCCTCCAGCGCCAGCCCGTCCCCGTCGCGCAATCGCACTGCCTGCGGCAAGTCCAGCAACACGTGCCGTCCGCCCGCCGTGTCCAGCATGAACCGCCGCCGAAACCGCCGATCGAAATCAATCAGCACACTATCGGTCTCCTGCGCCAAATCCCAGTCGCCCTCGTGTCGTACCTCCGAAACACGCGACCAACCAAGAGACGACGGGGGGTTGTCAACCGGAGGCGTGCTTCGCGTG
>Ga0116228_10000221_pt1 | contig 40523 bp, 26 predicted proteins | sample S1TSphfallax_2_FD_89694 | JGI IMG/M metagenome (GOLD analysis project Ga0116228, IMG submission 89694) | Host-associated microbial communities from peat moss isolated from Minnesota, USA - S1T2_Fc - Sphagnum fallax MG | ecosystem: Host-associated > Plants > Peat moss > Unclassified | place... | reverse complement strand
TAATGAGACATATCAACCTATTAATGGATGAAAATAAATGTAAAATCGATCCAACCAATAGGATGAAATTTCTAATAGTTGCATCATAGTTGTGAAAATGACCAAAATAGTTGAAATTTGGTCTTATAGTTGCAAATATTCTCAAATCTAGTCGCAAATGACTTCAAATCACATGTAGTCGTAAATGGAGTGGTTACATTTTGGCTGATTTCTATTAGTGGAAGGTGGTGGCTTCCCCCAAGTCAAGGCCGTGGTGAGTCTTGTGAGTCCGTGTTTGGCCATGGCTTGTCCGTGCACCAAAAGTGTTCCAAATATGCACTAACCAACTTGTTGTTTGGTTTGTGCAGGTCCATGTGAGTAATTTGCTTACCTAGTCCCTATCCTGAGGTCCAACATGCCCCTCTACCCCCAAAGTGCTGTAAGTTAGGGAATGTGCCCCAACTCCTTATCCTTTCATTGTTTTCACATTTAGATTCGCAATTAAGTCTACCAAGGAGTTTGGGGGTGCATCAACTACTAACCTAAACAAACTTTCATTACCAATAGAAGTAGTAATACATGATGATGAATGTGAAGATCATGGGAATTTGGGAGATGAAATAGTGGAAAAAATTATAGGAAAAAGATCATAACATGAGGTAATCAATTAGGCAAAATCTTTTCTGAAGAAGGGAATACATGGTGGAAAAGGTGACATGAAAAGAGGTGAATATGAAGAGGACTACCATGAAACAAGGACTTAAAAATCAATAGGAAATCTCCACATGCTGAGGGTGCCAATTCTTTCCCCAATAGAAAAAAAAGGACTTAAATGGGCAAGTTTGAATATGTCACATCTAAGGAGAAGTAGAATACATGGTACCTCCTATCTTTAATCCTAAAAGCTATTATGCAATTTTTCTTGCAAACATGCCTAAAAGTTGGGATAACACCTCCCATGATTGGGGCTTAAATATCTGAACATGAATTTTTTGCCATGTGAGCAATTGATGACATTGAATTTAAACAATAATTGGCATATAGTTTGATTTGTGGCTATTTCATTTTCAATGACCAATCATATGGAAGATTGGAATATGAATTGGGTTTTCTTGGAGTGTATGCCTTACGTTATTATTTCAATTTGGAATTTGCTTACCATCAGTATCAAAATAGGAGGTAGAATATATGTCTGATGCCTCCTAGTTTTGCAATGGAAGAACTTATAAGAGGCATTAAGATAATCCTAGACACTAAGGATAATTCAATGATGTGGAAAGTTGCAATGAACGTTTTCCATGATCTGTGGGCTTACAAAGATTTGGAACATGATGCAAAGATATGCTTCAAATAGATACCTACATAAATAAGTGCACAAACAAGCATGTCTTGGCAAAGAGTCAATTGATCTCATTACAAAAATCAAACAAACTATCCATTTGATGGGAAAGTTGAAGAAGCCCAAGATGGTTGGAAAACCACACTATTTAATGTGCATGCCACATCTTGTCTCCTAACACAATAAGGACATTTATACTAATGAATGGCCCCTATCGCATATTGAAAATGGGTCTTGATTACACAAACAACATTACCAAAAAAAAATTGGAAAATATTTAAAAAGATATTAACATTCAAGTTGTGGAGGCCAAGTATGTAATCAACTTGGGGCAACTCTTGAGGATTGTGCTAGACATCAAAAGATACATTTTCAAACCTATTAAGTTTGTTCAACTAATGCAACTTGAACTTGTTCATTGAACCTACCTATAGCAGTGGTTATTGACCACCAATGATAATGATTCAAGTTTAGGTTGGTAAGAAATTTATTGATGTTTTGATTGATGGAGGTTTTGGAATAAATATCATTACTAAGAACTTGAAAGTACAATTAGGTTTGTCAAAGCCTAATCTAACACATTATACTTTATGTATGGCAAAATCAAACCATAGTTAAACCACTTGGTTTGATTAGAGATTTGAAAATATTTGTTCATGGAAATCCTTATACAGTTACATCTATTCAATGTTGTTAGGATGCCCATGGTTGAAAGATGCCAAAATATTTCACAACTGGGGAATTAGTACATTCATTATACAAGGAACATGTTTAATGATAACCATACATGTTACCAAAAAACTTGGTGTTCAACCAAAAGACCAGAAGTTTTAAAGTGTTATGATTTCTATTTTGGGACATTTGATGAAGAGGAGGATGTGATTTTTGCAATAGAATTAGACATGTTTTTAGTAAGAACCATAGCAGTACCCATTCATATTGAATTGGTTCCTAAACTAGTCTACATACTAGAACTTAGTATAACAAAATCAATCCTAAAACAACCTCTTGAACCGGTATGTGTTTTAGCTATATATCACCCTAGTCATACCACTTGACAATGTTAAACAACACCTACTTGAGACCTTTTTCCATCCAAAAGTGGGAGAAAAATCATTGATGAGACACCTACTTAGCAACAAGTACAAAATATAACCATAGCCAATTGGACAATAACTAAAAAGGAACAATCAACCAAGGTCAATTTGGGCGCCAAAGAAATGTGCAACATGTAAAAGTGAATGTATCAACACTTGAACTACTTGTCCAGAATAGGTAATTAAGCTTTTAAAGGAGTTCAAAGATGTTTTTGTTTGGACATGTAAAGACTTGAAGGGTATACCGTTAAAGATTGCTCATCAATCAAGGTATTAATTGAATACTAATCATGTTGCCATCATTAAGCAAGACAGACATGTTACTTGCTTCTAGTTTTATCAAATTGGTTGAGGAAGCAACCTAGCTATTACCAATAGTGGTTATTCCCAAGAAGAATGGGAAGTTGAAAATTTGTGTTGATTTCAAGAAGTTCAACATGATAACAAAAAGATCCTTACTCGTTGCCTTTTATAAATGAGGTTATTAACATAATTATTGGGCATGAAGTTTATACCTTAATGGAAAGATTTTCAAGATATCATCATATTTCAATCACACCAAAAGATCTACACAAAATTACCTTTGTGACAGATTGGGGGGCTTTTGTGTGGGTTGTGATGCCATTTAATGCCAAAAATGGACTGCCCACTTATCAAAAGGCAATAATTAAATCATTTCATGAATACATTGATGTATTCACGAAGATATTTCTTGATGACTTTATAGTTCTAATGACCTATCAACTCACCTTGAAAAACTCAAAAAACATTTTTTTAAATGTAAAAAGTTTAGTGTTAGCTTGAATCGAAACAAGTGCACATTCATGGTATTATTAGGAACCATCCAAGGTTTCACAATATCTAGAGAGGGGAAAGTTATGGATCCTAAGAAGGTTGAAGCCTTAGAAAACATGCCAATACCTATTACCCCCAAGAAATCCAAGTTTTCAATGGGATGGCACAATTTTACAAGTGTTTTATAAAAAACTTTGCTTCTACTATGTCACCAATCACCAAGTTGCTCAAAAAATCTAAAGTTTTAATGGATTATAGAATGCCAAAATGCTTGGGAGGAGATTAAAAACCAATATGTACAAACCCCTATTTTGATAAGCCCAAATTGGGAACTTGAGTTTCATGTTTCACACATATGCATTTTGGCTAACAGTAGGAGCCATACTTGCCCAAAACTCGATTCATAAGTTTGACCAATCGGTTATGTATGCCTCCAAATTACTAAACTCAGTTAAGAAGAACTATAATAATATTGAAAGGGAAGCCCTAACTATGGTTTATGCCTTACACAAATTCATACATTACTTCATGGGTAATTGATTTATATTTTATGTTGACCAAATGGCCTTTATGTACTTAGTTAACAAGCCACAAGTTTCTGGCCGAATAGCTACGTGGTTGTTGTTATTTTGGGACTATGATTTCAAAATTGTTTATAAGCTTGGAAAATCCCATTTAATGGTAGATGCATTGAGTAGACCACCCAACCAAGAAAAACCAATTAGTGTACTTAATCAGACCATTGATGTTCACCTATTCACATTACAACAAGAGTGGTCACATAATGTCTATGATTACTTGTCAAAAGGGATGATGCTAAAACAATTTACTACTTCATAGAAATAATACTTGACTCAAAAAGCTAAACCATTTGTGTTATAAGATGAAATACATTATAAATTTGGAAAAGACAATAGGTTTCATCATGTTTTGCAACCAAAATAGGTGCCAACTATATTATAAGAACTACACAATGGAGTTGGAGGAAGACATTCTTCATCGAATATTCAATATTATTGTGAGGTAGAGTCCTGATGTTAGTTATTGGTGGCCAACCATGAACAAAGATGTTCATGAATTTTGTTGGATTTGTGACTTATGCCAACAAACAAATAACCTATTAACACAAAATATGGTGAAGTTGATCATTATTATGCTTGAAGAACCTTTCCAAAAATGGGGATTGGATTTCATTAGACGCATTAAACCAATGAGTTAATACTCTAGTAATTGGTACATCTTAATTGCCATTGATTATGCAACTAAATTGGTGGAGGCAAGAACTTTGCACATTAACATAGTTGTTGTTACTATGAAATTTTTATATGACCATATTCTCACCCAATTTGGATGTCCATTAACTGTTGTGACAAATCAAGGTACTCATTTTATTAACAATGCCATTTTTGTCTAACTAATCATTTCATATTGAGAGATACCAGCTTTACTATCTACTATCCACAAGGGAATGGACAAATTAAATCTACTAACAAAGTTTTTGGTACATTACTCACAAAACTAGTGAACAAAAACCAGAATGATTTAGATGAACATTTGTCCATAATTTTTTTATTATATAAAACTACTTTTAAGGTTGGAATTAGTCACATTCAATTTCCACTTGTTTATGGTTTGCACTCGTTGTTACCTATGAAGTACCTATTACCATCCAAACCATGATGGAGTTATGATCCAACATCTATTAGAATTCAAACTAATCAACTATTAGAACTAAAGAAACTATAGGAGAATCGGTTTGTAACACAAGATTTGGTAGTTTTTAACTATGGTTGCAAAACCAATATAGTGAAACCAAATACCAGTTTGGAAATTATGTATTATGGTTTCCAGGAGTTGTCAAATCACGTACCCTTAAATTTCAAAGATGATGGTTTGGACCATATAGGATCCAATATTTTTTACTTAACAATACCTTATGTGAGTCATGGATTATAATACCACAAATTGTTAAGCTTTAGTTCCATATTTTTCCTTAGTGTTAATGATTTGAATCTTGATAAACCTCAAAGTAATAATTATTAAAGGTTGAATTAGCCTTTGGATATTTCAGCGTAGAAGATTCATTTATTTAAATTGATGTAAGGCTTAGTTAATTTTAGGACCTAGTGAACCTTTTTAAGTACATTATCCTTTTATGTTGTAGAGAGGTGAAAGGGGATGTAGAATTAAATGGGATTTTACTGATATATTGGGAATACAAGCCCATAATTAATAGTAACATTTCGTCATGACAATATTAAGTTAGTCTATAGAATAATCTTCAGGCATGAATGATGTATTTGAAAGATTTTTAGGATGCAGTCCTAATACATCTTTATTTAGTCTTCACTTTTATCAGATTCTAAAATAGAATCAAAATCAAACTTAAGTATTAACATTTCCACCTGAGTGGCCTCTGGTGAATTACAACTTAGTAAACAACTTTAAGGGGATAAATCACAATTGCAAAAACTCCAAAATGCGACGAATGGTGTGAGCTAGGTATTTGGTTCGATGCTCCATGGAAAGGGGGTTGATTGGGCCTCGCAGTCAACGATAATGGCCATCACCGGGAACCCAAGTTTGATAATGAAAACGAACATCGTCGTCTTCACATTGACATTTTTCAAACCATTCTAGTGTGGTTCCACAAGCAAGGACAAATTCTAAATAGATTGCTAAAGCATGCAGGTTAAGAGGTAATCAATGATCCCATGCCGACAATCGACTCAAGTGCGCACCACTCTTTTGGACGGTTTTTCTTTGCACGATCGTTGAGAGACATTCACGTCAAACGGTGCTTCTTCAAGCTCTTCATGTTCTACTAGTGAAATTGGAGGATTCGAGGGCGTAGCGACATCATCCACCATGACTAAATTTTAACCTGCATCAACAAAAACCAAGAGGGTAACATAAACAATGTGGTACTTGTGTTCAAAAGGGGTCAAAGCTTTTTTATTTAACAAATTAGGGTAGGCGTAAATTGTGGGAGTGACAGCAGAACTTCATGAAAATTCGAACATCCTAGATCTAATGGATTCATCGAACCTTAATTCCGACAGTGGATCTAGAAGTATGTGGGGGTTTTTGTGATGCAAATTTTAATTCCAATTTACTGTGTACTACATAGTTAATTAGTGCATGGAGGAAAAAGAAAGTAGGGGATATCAAAAGAGTAAATGGTACGCGGGGATGTTATTTCAACCATTGAATTGATTTAGTCAAGTAAGGATTCAAGGATGGTTACTTGTTACTACCGATAAATTGTCCTAGTAGTTAGTTACTTGAAATAATTAGGATGAAGAAGTAGGATGTGAAGGTCAATGGATGGAAAGGATAAGGATCAAGTTCAAGAACCTCATCAAGATATCCAAGATAAGGGAAAGGATGAATCCTCCAATCCCATTAGTCATGAGGATTATCATTTTATTTGATTGGAGGATGGAATTTTTTTTGTGTCTCATTGGGCCCAATAATTTTCATCTTAAAATCAATTGGAGGGCAAATCATTTTCAATTCTCATTGGCTTTTGAAGGATGAAGAGGCCATTGATTGGAGGGGAGGATTTCGAAGCTTCCATTGGGCAAGGGGAACAGGCTCAAGGAAAGGTCATGGAGGCTTACCAAGGGAGAAGGAAGTCTCTTGGGTTGGGGAAAGGAAAAAGGAAGAGAAGAAATGTGTGAAAAAAAAGAAAAAAAGGATTAGTCTTTATGTGTGGAAAGGTGTTGTTCATGAGACATATGTGTGCAAGAAATAAGTATGGAAGGATTTCCATGACAAAGTTTCTAGAGTTTTATTTCAAATGGTTTTTCCTCTCAGATCCACCGTTGGATTTGTATCAAACTTAGAACAATTCTTGTTTAGGAGGTGTAGAAGGTTTTCTCCAAATTTCAGCATCATCGGTTTGGTTGTAAGGGAACTACACTTGCCCAAAGTGGAGGGTGTTGTAGTGGAGTTCATGGAAGGATTTCCATGACAAAGTTTCTAGAGTTTTATTTCAAATAGTTGTTCCTCCCAGATCCACCGTTGGATTTGTGTCAAACTTAAAATAGTTCTTGTTTAGGAAGTGTAAAAGGTTTTCTCCAAATTTCAGCATCATCGGTTTGGTTGTAAGGGAGCTACACTTGCCGGAAGTGGAGGGTGTTGTAGTGGAGTTCATGGAAGGATTTCCATGACAAAACCTCCAAAGTTTTATTTCAAATAGTTGTTCCTCCCAGATCCACCGTTGGATTTGTGTCAAACTTAAAATAGTTCTTGTTTAGAAAGTGTAGAAGGTTTTCTCCAAATTTCAGCATCATCGGTTTGGTTGTAAGGGAGCTACATTTACCGAAAGTAGAGGGGGTTGAATTGTCTGTTTTTTTTTCCTCGATCTAAGCAAAGTGATTCTTAGTCCCAAGGCTTAACTCTTGATCAAAAAAATAAAAAACTTATAAGATTTTGTAACATGGTTCCTTTTAAATTATCTTTTTAAAAATCCAATGCATGTTAGATTAGGAGGTTGTATGTAGATGTTATGATGAATGGAACAAGATGGGTTCAACCATCAAACGTGACATTGAATGAACATCAACATAATGCCCCTTCACATTCCATCATGGTGAGTTACAATTTTCACACAATGTCTTTGTATCTTCTAAGTGGACACAAGGCATTAATTCTTTAGTGAACTTCATTACATTATATTGAACCACCTTACTTGTTAAACTATAACTACATAGTAGTTCCACTTCCAAGCAGGTATTATGAGTGCATATTTTCATGTTAAAGGTGTGCAAGAATGCTTCACACCTTATTATTAATGACCATTGACAAATTTGATCCTAACCCAATATTAGTTAACATTAATAAGCTAAAACCTTATAGGTTTGTTGAAGATCAAACACTTTAACTTGTTTTAGCTAAACCTAGTGATTTCCTACTATAAGAACTGGTTGAAGCAAACCATTTTGGTAACATGTTCACTAAGGAACCAATTGAAACAAACCATTCTAGTAATATGTTCACTAAGGAACTCGTTAAATTTCATACTAAAGATTTGACATTAGATAACTTGACTAAGCAAAAAAACCAATTGTAATTTGGCCAACTAAAAATTGGTTGAAGAAAGTACCAATGACCTATTGAACAAACAATTGGCTAAGAAAATATCCATTAGTCTTATTCTTGTGCAAATGAATGATATTTCAATTAACCTAATTATAAATGTTAGTTTCTGAAAAAAAATTACCCAAAAAGTTGTAATGTTTTCCAAGCACTATTACTTTTCACCTAGTGGTTATTGTCACAACCCTAGCCTTGGGTTCATGACCAAGGCAAGGGCTTTCAAGGTTGTGGGCCAAGAAAGGAAGCCTGAGAGTGAAAAAAAGTGTGAGGGAATGAACCTTCACACTCCCAAGGGAGCTTCCACCTTGGGAATTGGAGTCCCGATGGACTCCCAAATGTTCAAAGAGTGATTTTAGGGGTCAAAACCCAATGTATTGAAGTGTTATTTATACCATTGGAAAGATATTGAAACGTAAATGTCTAAAATGGGCTTGTATGACCCATTTGGATATCTAAGACACAAGTTATGGCCAAAAGAAAGGATGGGAGTCAACTTGGCAATTTGACTCCCGACCACTAAAAGTCGGGAATCACTCTGATTTCCTCGTGTTTAGGTCATGTGCAACACACCGTTGGAAAGCTCTCAACAAGGGCTAATTTTTCTTCAAACTTCATTTCAATTGAATGTCTGCACGCAAAGTTATGGGCCCCCAAAATTCTGAGAGTCCTAGTTGTGAGAATTTTGGGCCTCCGACTTGGGAGTCTCGGGACAAAATGTCATTTGGACATGGGCCTCCTGGAGAGACACAAAGTATACCATAAGGGGGAAGGTGGTGGCTTCCTTGAAATCCGGGCCGTGGTGAGTCTTGTGAGTCTGACTTTGCTCGTGGCTCGTCCTAGCACCAAAAGTGTTCCAACTATGTACTAATCAATTTGTTGTTTGGTTTGTGTAGGTCTGTGTGAGTGATTAAGTGTTTGTCATTCTTCCTAATTCCCATCCCAGAGCTCTAGCACGCCCCTCTACCCCCAAAGTGTTGTGAACCAGGGAACGTGTCTGCAACTCCTTATTCTTTTGATGTTTTCACTTTAGACTCACATTTGAGTCTATCAAGGAACTTGGGAGCGCATCACTGGATACATTCGTCAACAAGGAGCAGTGGAACATTATCCGGATGAAAGAGGAATTTCATGCGAGATTTGTAACAATCTTGCAAATCATGTATCAACGTGAAAGGTTAACATATTCCAATAACCACATTGGCATTACTTTGAACTTGGTTAACAAGGGGGAAAAATCAATTAGTGTTCCATTATGCTGACACAAATGTCCATAGAGTTTACATAATGGACTGAACATAAAAAATAAATAGTAACAGGATTAGCAACACCTAATAGAAAGCTAGCAACTTATTATTCTAGACTTGTGATAAAGGTTTGTTTACATCATTGGTTTCTTTTATCAAAGAAGGATACACCTTTTGATTCTTTAAACCACCATTAGTACATGGAAGAAAAGAAAAAAAAACTATTCTGGAACAATTTAGAAAGGTTTATCGTGAGGTTGTGATTAAGGAAGAGTTTATAAGTGAGCAACAATCAATATCTTCAACCAACATATTACCACAACCGGTTCAACAATCACAACGGGTGAAAATATGAACTAAACCATCAACACTACAGGATCGGTTGAGTCTACAACCAACTAGTTCACCACCAAAGAAGAAACCTCATACTTGTAAACGAATTATGGTGATGGAGGGAGGTGATGAGGACATGGAAGCTAATATCACCATGCAATAAGATGATGAATCAATCATGATAGATAATGACCTGTTCATGGCAGAACAAAATGAACCCAATTTTGAACAAGTACTCAATTAAAAACCTTTACCTATTTAGGAAACTTATGCTCCTATAGAATAGGCTAATAACCCATTGTGACGCACCTTCAAACTCTTCAAAAGACCTAAAGGTGGGTTTTAGAGCCAAACAATGAAAGAAAAAGAGAATTAGGGCACACTCTTTAACTCAGAGCTCTTCAAGGGTAAGAAGGCACGTTAAAGTTCTAGGATGGGACTAGGACGAACTTATAAGCAAAAGTTCAAATTGAGATCAACCAACACAACTAAAAAAGAAGGCAATTAGTGTAAGTCGAATGGAAGTGGTGTGATGGATTTAATAAGAACAACCTCAAGCATAAGCTTTACACGGCGTGCAACCTTTGGGAGGAGGCACCACTCCCCTCCCCTATAGTATATTTTGTGCCTCTTTGTGGGGACTACATCCAAATGTCACTTTTCCTTGAGACTCCAAGTGGGAGTCCTAAAACTAAGACTTTTTATTGTCCCAAAACTTTGGACGTTCATATCTTTCTCAAATCAAACCTTTTTTAAATGCAAAGGAAATACTTTATATCCTTCAAGATGACCTTTTCAACAATGTATAACACGCCCCAATCAAATTTCATTTCACCCCTACTTTCGAGGGATTTATGGTAGGGAGTCAAATTCCCAATTTGATTCCTGCCTTTTATTCTTATCATAACTCATGCAAATCAAGTTTAAATGAACAATGTGAAGGCACCTTTAAAATCTACGTTTCAAGACCTTTCTAGCGGTGTCTTAGGGGCCCAATTTGGTGCTTGCTTGCCTTTCCAACCAAGGCTCCAAACATTCATAACTCCCACACGAGTGCAACTCCCAAAGTGGGAGTGCACTCGTGAATCATTGGGCTTCATCCCTTGCACTTTCCCCCATTTGTGAAAGTGTGTTTCACACCTAAACACACTCTTGGCCTCATGGGCCCTTACATTTCACACTTTGTTGTGAACCTAATGTTAAAGTTGTAACACCATTATATAGAAGAAAGATCGATTATCCTTAATTGCAATGGAAAATGGTGTAAAATGTTTTTAAAAATAGGTGGATGAGAGAATTTAAACAAAAGGTAAGAAATAGATGAGTTAAACCACATGAAGCCTTGTCAACGATGATTGGTGCAATGTAGATGAAACTTGAAAAAACCTACTAGCGATAGGTCATATAATTACAAATCAAATAATTGTGGGCTGTTGAATTCTATAGGAATAGAAATTGGTTGTTTGACAATTGTTCCCAATCCTTAGCACAATACATCAATTTGCAACGTGTCAAAATCAGAGGGTGGGTGGCAATCTAAAATGCAATATACACATTATAAAGGATATCCTTTTACGACAATAACAAACAAGGGACCATCAACAAAATTCCAAGTAACTTAAAATGAATGTGGTAGAGCAAATCTCTTCAATTTTTATGCGTAAATTGTGCAAAAATGAAATAGCTCCATGCAAAATAACATATGTTAATTAAATCCAATGCAAAGAATCTGGAGGTAAAATTTTAGATACAATACATGGCCATAACACTATAATTAAAGGGTATATTGTAATGTTGATGAGGTGTCAAGATTAAAATCTAAAAATTCCCAACTAAAAAATCCAAACCATAAAACATAAAACCCCATGGACTATGACCTATTTAGTGCCCACTCGTTGGGTCATGAATAAAAGTTTGACAAATAATAGTAAAAAGGATTAGAATGGGAGAAGGAAAATTTTATCATGAAAAACAAAATTTAATTACACAATTGAAGGGAGAGTCAATTAAACAAAGATTATTTCGAAAAGAAAAAAATAATTCCAAAATTAGGTGCATATGTAACTATCATTGAAGCATCACACAATTATGTATGTTGACCGAGGTTGTTAAATGATGAAAATCTTAATGAAGTTCTGACAATGGGTTGTTTCTAAGAAAACACATAATAATATACAAAAGCTTTTAAAAGATAAGTTTAAAATTCCCAATAATTTTATAAATATATATACTACACAATGAGAGGAAGAAATCCTTTGAGAGATGTAGAAGAATATTGACTCCAACGAAGGAGGTTCGGGGAAGAGAAGATGTTGCCATGGACACAATTAGATGCTAATCATGCGAGGAACAAAAATGGCACCAAAGAAGGTGCGAGGAGTTCCTCTTAGGATTCAAAGGCAATAGGTGAGGGACCTTTGCAGCTTCAGATTTGATTGTAGCAAAAGACAAATGTGTAACATTTTATGTTCTAATTCTTTCATGCTATTTTTAAAAAAAAGGAAATTTAGGAATATGGGGGAAGAAGGCAAATAGATTTCTCCTAAGAAATAAAAGAAGAGGCACACATATTAAGTTGGTTTGTGATTACAAAACAAAATATTTGATAGAAAATATTTTAATTTTATAAATGGACTTCAAATCTAAACAAGTCTTAATGTTTCATTCCGTAAGGAATCAAAGTAGAATGTTCCAAAAAAAGCCAAGGAGAAAGCATAAAGCTTTCAAGTGTCGACGATTCAATAAAAAGGGAGGGTTTTAGGGTTTGAAACATACTTGCAACGAAATATTTGATATAAGGAGAGACACATAGAGAATGACTTCCTTTTGCCTTGTTTTGTGGAGGAGGAAGAGATTAAGGGAAGTTCAAGAGTGTTGGAGTCAATTGAAGAAGTGTTCGACCTCAAGGTATGTCTTTTTTTCTTCAACTTGTTTTTCATAGTTGCATTTTAAAAAAATAAAATTGAGTGTGCAGTTGAGCTCAAGCTCAACCAACTTTTTTTCTTTTCCTTGAACTATTCTTGCCAAAATCCGAGTTACACCTTCGATTCTCATAAGGAAAAAGGTTGAGCTCGAGCTCGGCTATGCAAAATTGTGCAGTTGACCTTGAGCTCGGCCTTCTTGGTCATGAATAACCAAGGTTCTTCATGGCCATCAGCCATCAATACCAAATTTTAGTGCCAAAAGTTGACCCCGAGCATTGTGAAGAATTAGGTTCTTCATAGTTCTTTTTTTGGTTTAGTTGCAAAAAGAGCATTCAAGCTTGAGATCGATTGCACAAGAATGTGTAATCAAACTCAAGTTCAGTCGGTTTTTTTTTTTTTTCCTAAAGTTGTTATTAAAAAAATCTAGGCCGAAATTTTGATTCTCATAAGAAAAAAAAAAAACACCTTCATGAAGGTTTTTGAGTTGAACCTTTTGATTTGTTCATCCCATGTGCACAAATTTTTTAATGTGAAATATGATGACCACACCCTATTGTTTATATATAGTTTTCAAAATAGGAATGAAGAACAAACAATATGGGATAAGTTTTGAAGTTTCAACTTCCTCACAAACTAAGTTATAATTCCAAAACTTTCTTCATGCCTTACTTTCATATTTTTTAGATTTTTAAACAATTCAAGTACTAGATAATTAGATAATCATTTAATTAGTAATGACTAAATTTACATATATTTAAATTATAAACTATACACTACAAATATTCAGTATTCATTATCAATTACTTAAATAAGCAATAACTTTTTTATATTTAACAAACTAACTATCTAGTTACTCACAACTTATTAATGCATAACTCATAAATTATTGAATAACTAAGATATTTTAAAATATTTTATTTCTTTTTAGAATATGATCAAACTATATATAATATAATTAATGTAAAACTAATTTATTGATTAAATTTTAAATTTTAATTATTTTACATATTTATGTTAAAATTATAAGTAATGAATTAACAATTGTTATTAGAAAGTAAATTCTTACACAAAATGTTTTTAGATTATTATTCAACTAATTACATTATTGTATAACTACATTTATTGTTGTAAACATTATTGTAGGTCAAGTAGTTTTTTTTCTTGATAATTATTAATTATAAATACAATAATTTGTTGAACATAACATTAATTTACATAATTATTGTAAAATTACTATAAAATATTTATCATAGATGATTAATCACATTTTTTTAATAATAGTAATAATACATAATAAATTGTGAAATTTAGATCAGTAAAATAATTATTTTAATTACAATATACTTTTTCCAAATTTTTAATTCAGGTTTGAAGTTATAAATTATGAAGTGTGAATAATTATGTTCAATTAAAAATAATTATGCACATACTAATTAATTCTTATTTGAAGTAATTGCAATGATTTAAAAGTAATGTCACATTAATTACATTAATTAATTTCTTCTAATATAAGAATATAAATTAGATTATATACAAATATATGTTATAAAAATAATTATTTAGTGTAACTTATATTTAATAAACATAATCATTTATAAAAGTGATTTATTATGGATAACACTAATAGAAAAAACCCTTAAAAGTCAATCAATAATTATTGAATTAAAATATACATTTAAGATTCCAAAATAATAATTCAAATATCAAATATCAAATTTTAAATCAAATAAGTTTTTTGAAGTTAAATAACAAATTTAAGAATTGAAATGTCAATTTTCATATTCAAATAATAATATTCAAAATTAGAATGTCCATTTTGAGATTCAATTAATAATTTTCTGAATAGAAATATTAATTTTGAGACTTAGAAATAATGATTTGGACTTCAAATTTCAACTTTCAAGTCAAATAATTTCTTAAAACTTCATAATTCAAATATCAAATTTCAAGTTCAAATAAAAGTATTTAAAATCAAAATGTCGATGTTTAGACTTAGTAAAGTTTTTTGAATGGAAATACTAATTTTTCGATTCAAAAATAATAATTTTGAATTCAAATATCAATTTTTAGATCAAATAAATTTTTGAATTTAAATAACAATTTCCAGATTTGAAATGTCAATTTTCATATTCAAATAACAATATTCAACATTGAAATGTCCATTTTTAGACTCACTTACTAATTTTGAGACTAGAAGTATTAATTTTTTGAATCCAAAATAATAATTTAGAATTGAAATTTCAAGTTCAAATCAAATGATTATTTGAAATTAAATGAATTTTTTTCATATTCATATAAAAATACTCAAAATTAAAATTTCCATTTTTAGAATCAATTAATAATTTTTTGAATTGGAATACTAATTTTTGGATTCGAAGAATATTAATTTAAAATTCAAATATCAAATTTTGGATCAAATAAGCCTTTTATTTAAATTGAAAATATCATATTCAAATCAAAAATTTGAAATTCATTATATGAATTATATATATATATATATTATTTTAGTACATATATTAAAATACACCCCTATGTCATTGTAAACTACCTTTAGGATGTAACTAATTTGGTGACTAATGAGACATATCAACCTATTAATGGATGAAAATAAATGTAAAATTGATCTAACCAATAGGATGAAATTTTTAATAGTTTCATCATAGTTGTGAAAATGACCAAAATAGTTGAAATTTGGTATTGTAGTTGCAAATATTCCCAAATCTAGTCATAAACAACTACAAGTCGCATATAGTCATAAATGGAATGGTTACATTTTGGCTGATTTCTACTAGTGTTCAAATTTCAAAATGGGACCAGTAAGATATGTGCCACTATACTTTGTGGCAATGCCCTAGTATATAATTACAATTATTGAAGTTCCATTTGTATTAACATCAATTCACATTGTTGATGGTGTTAGATATAAACCACAAATTCCAAGGGGAACATAATTTGTGGGTTTGCATGAAAATATACCCCAAGAGGTGAACAAAGTTTTTGTTAATCAGTTGTTAGATCCAAAAGGAGGCAGTTCAAATCCACCAGGACGTCCATGATATTTTGGATTGCCAATGGTGAATCCAAGCAGGCCATTACCGCCAAATAGACCTTATTGTCAGCCATTTAACTATCTTGAATATGATAAAAATTCTATCCCAAATGCTCATGTCAAAGTATTTAAAATTGCCATTAGAACAAATAATGAAACAAATTATGCAAAAATTGTTCAATTTTACCTTCAAAGGTATTGTGTCTGACCAGTGTAACAATTATATGGGAGATGACCTAGATTCATTAGTAGAAAACCCCCCCTTTTGCAACTATGTTTTTCAACTATTGTTCAACTACACATATAGTTGCATTTTTTTGTACAGTTGGGAAATAGTTTTTGCAATTACTAACCAATAGCCACTATGTGCCACTACTTACCAATTTATTGAAAATTGTTTTACTAATATAGTTGAGGGATGTTGTCAACTACATTCAACTAATGGATGAACTTCATTTGCTAACTAAGCATGACATCAACCAAAAACATAATTACAATTTCAACTAGGTTGCCCCACACTAACAATGTTAACATGTGACACATTCATAAAATGTAGGGTCAATGCATAATTAAATGAAAGGTGGCATGCTCACACATTTTGGGGTCAACAAATAAATTTACATGACACCTAACACATCCACGTTAAAAGTTTAAGCCACATGGTGCCTAAAAATAAGTTAGCTCTAAACCTAGGCACCTGGGTTAAACTTAAACATAGGTAATTTAATTTAGGCTTAAATTAGGGCTAGATCTAAACATCTATGTTAGGCCTAGACCTAAACCACATGGCAATTAATAAATGAAGTCCTATTTCATTTGGTTTAGCCTTTAAACTTGAGCCTTTTTGATTGGTTCATCCCAAATGGCTATTAGGTTTTCATGTTATTATGTTCTCCAATAATCTTGGTGCATTTTTTTATATAGTTTGGATTCATGAAATGGAAACAAAAAAATATGGCATAATTTTTTTGTTGTAACCTAGGGAAAACACATTTATCACAAAACATTTAACGATATTGGATCATTATAGCTCTCTTGTCCATGGTGTGTTCCTTTTGAAATTAAAAACAATTTTGTAGTCCTCCACTTGGCATATCCAAATTTGTAAAAAACACTACAATTTAATGGAAAATGAGCAAGATATGCCCTTTCAAAGTGAAGGGGGTTGGTTGTGCTTTGGATTTTTTCATAAATGTTCAGCATGATTTTAAAGCTTCAACTCTTCAACTTTTTTCTTTTTACTTTTGATTTTAAACAAGTTTTATAGATTTTGAGATAGCGTATTTGTAGCCTTTGAAATCGTTCAAAATGAATGAAAATGAACAAGATATAGTTGCTAAAAATAAAGGGGGTCTAGAGACAAAATTTGAGACAAAATGTCACACTTTCTTTTCTTGTGTTCTCTGTTTTGTTCCTTTGCTTTTGAGGTTCCAAAAACATTTGTAGCTCTGTGTTTTGCGCTTCCCTTGACATAAAAAACGTTCAATTTGGTGTTGAAATGAAGGAAAACTTGAAAGTGTTCAATGATAGAATACCATTTGCTATCTACCCTAGTTCTAACCCAATTGTAACTTAATTGCAACTCAAATAGTTGTAATGTAGTTTTATAAGCTAGTCTAAGCTTAGTTCGGATTGGACCTAAACCAATAATCTACCTAGCCTAGGTCTAACCACTTACTTTAATTACTTATAGTAATTATTCATCAATTATTTTGAACTATATAGTTGTATAATTAAACAATTAAACATATTATCATCATTTATTAAATAATATGGTGATTAGTTCTTTTTTTGAAAAAACAGCAATTAAATGTATTTATTTATTAAATGATTAATTATCACTGATTTTTTAAAATTCGAAATTCATTATAAAGTTTTATTTAACATTTCAAATTTTTTTTAAAACTCGAATATAAATATTCAATAATAGATTTTATATGATATTTTTATTACATTAATCATTATAATGTTGTGATAATTAATAATTGACTACAATTACAACAATAAAATTAATAATAATATTGTAGTTAGTAATTAGGTTAAGCTAGTTATTTAACTTTTAAAATCTGTTTTTATCTAATTTGTTGGAACTATTAAATGACCTAGTATAATAAATATTAATTTAAAAATAGTATAATGGTGTTAAATAAAAATAATTTATGAAATTATATGAGAATTTATTAAATATAATTACTAACTATTTTCCAAAATATTATAATTTAATCATAAATAAATCATTAAGAAATTTTAATAGATGAACAATTTATTGGAATTAATCGCAAAAATTAGAATAAAAATAAAAATTCTAAAAATATTAATTATGTATCATTACATGATAATTTGCAAAATAAAACTGAATCTACATGGAAATAATAAATTACACATGTATTGAACATATTAACCCAAAAAAAACCTAAATATCCTTACTTCATATGTTGTAAATTAAAATTGAATTTACATAGAAATTATATATTATGCATGTATTGAACATACACATTATTAAGTTGACATATATTTTAGAATTTCTTTAAATTTTATTTTCAAATTCAAATGTAATATTTATATGCACAAAAAAAATCATCGTACATGTAATCATTCATGGATACAAAAAACATTTACATGTACCTTAATAATTAAAGAAAATTTATTGCAATTTAAAAATATTTTAAAACATCATATGTATTAAAATGAATAAAAATTAAAGTTCCAAAAAATTATGAATTATGTATCATTACTTGATTTGTTGTAAATTAACATTTGATTTACGAAGAAATAATAAATTATGTATATTGAACTTACATTATTACAAACTCATATTTAAAATTTTCCTTAAATTTTATTTTGAAATTAAAATTTAATATTTATATGCACAAATGTTTTTTGCATCATACATAAGCATTCATTTCCACAAATTGAATTTACATTTAATTTAATGTTTAATGATTTTTTATTGAAATTTAAAAATATGGAAATATCATGTCTATAAAGATTTAAAAACATTAAAGTTCCACAAAAAATATTAATTATACATCATTATTTGATATGTTGTAAACAAAAATCCAAATTACATGTAAATAATAATGAGGTGTATTGAACATGCACATTATTACAAATTTATATTTCAAAATTTCCTTAAATTTTCTTCCATCAAATTTTATTATTTGTGTGCACAAAAAAATTTGCATCATACATAACCATTCATTTTATACAAAGATAATTTACACATAATTTAATCTATTAACGAAGGTAGATAATTGTTTTGTTTTATTCTATCATGTTGAAATTTCCTAAACCAAATTACTTCATATAATGTTATCGATATTATTGAAAACTTAACAATGAATAAGGGTGCACTAACTTGGGTTGAAATGTTTTGGAGCTACAATGCAAAGGTTATTGATTATTGAACATTTTTTCAATAAACATTAATAAAATCATAAATAAATTTTTTACTCAAATCCAAAGGTGTACTTGGTGTTGTTGGAAAATAATTATTAAGTTAGATTTAATGAAATTTATTTCATAATTTTCATATTTAAGGTGTGGAAGATATTGAATTTTGTTGTTGAAATTTCAAACAAATTACAACAAATTGGGTTTAGAAGGGAAAATGAGTTGAGAGTGTGTTCACATTTGGGGCCAACAACACATGTTACCCTATTTATCCATGAAGGAAGGTAGTTTGTTTTGTTTTGTCATAATGATATCTCCCAAACCACGGTTATTTAAGTTATGCTATGGAAGTTGTCATCAAAAAATTATCAATGAATAGGGGTGCAACGACTTGGTTTAGAATGTTTGGAGCTACAGTGTGGAATCCAAATTATTGAACCATTTTTTCATTGAATTTTTTGAAAAACCAAGATTGAAAACTATATTGGAACTTGGGAGCATTCCTGGTATTGTTGGAAAGCCCTCACCAAGTTTGGTTTAATAAAGTTGATTTCATAATTTTGAAGCCTAAAATGTGAATAATATTATTGAATTTTTGATGGGTACGTATTGTTGTTGGAAATTCAAACAAATTGCAAAAAGGGGTTTGGAAGGAAAATTCAATTGAATGCATCAAACTTGGGTCAATGACATAGGGTACATTAGTGTTTAATGAGTTTTTCTCATAATTTTAAACAAATATTAAGATATCATGTGTATAAAAATGAATAAACATTATAGTTGCACAATATTATTAATTATGTATCTTTACTTGATATGTTGTAATTATTTACATAGAAATAATAAATTACATGTGTATTGAACATAAACATTAGTACTAACATTTTTATTTTTTTATTTTTTAATTTATCTGAAAATTAAAGTTTAGTATGTATATGCACACAAAAAAACCATTCATTTATACAAATAAATTTTACATGTGTTCTAATGTTATCATAATTTAAAATAAATATTACAATATTATATGCATAAAATTAAAGTCGCCTATTAGTTGTTTAACCTAGTTGAAAGAGATAGTTGCAAACAAAATTGTATTTCATCCATCCTTTAGTACATTTTATCATCCATTTTTTGATAATTTTATCCTCCAAAATAGTTGAACACTAGTCAATGTCTTGATTGTGTGCCAACTAAAGAACTTTAGATGCCAAAAATATTTCAAAAATGACCCCTTAGTTGAAACATACTTCACATTGTTTACCAACATAGTCGAAAGTTCAACTTGGAGACATTGTTGACGCCAAGAGTATTTGGCAAATGACCACACAATTGAAAAATACTTTCAATTATATACTAATATAGTAAAAAAATCAACTTAATTGGTAATTGCCATAATTCCATTTAAGAATTAAAAAAATCTAGTTGAAACATAGTTACAAATGTCATGTAATTGAAAATTGTTGGTTAAAAAAGGGGGTTTTCTACTAATGATTGTACTTTTGTAAAATTGCAACTAGCTTTTTGTAAAAGGCACAAAAAAGTTCAAAATGATGAACAAGTTTACTTGTAGTTGAAAAACATGAAGCATGAGAAGAATGAAAAAGTGGAATTTATTATGAGAGATTATTGAAATTGGCCAATAGTCTTCAACATAAGACAATAGATAGTTTCTTAACTATTGTTTTCAAATCTAAATTACAACCATATTTGCATGTAACAATAACAAGTATGAAGAAAGAAACTTTGTAGCATCATAAGGACGTAGCTTTGGTTTGTGAAGAAGGAATTTTTAAAGTAGAGGTCATAAACAATCTATTAATACCACAAAATAATAAGATAATATCAACTCAAAAAACTCATACAATCCCCCAAGAAAAGGAATTTATTGTACAAATTGTCACAGGACAAACCATAATGTTGAAACATGTAGAGTCAAAAGAAAGGTTGACCTTGTTCATGTAGTTTATGAGGTTATTATTCAACAAATTAAAGTATAAAAGCCTATGAAGTATTCTTGTCATATTTGTGGTGACACTAGACATAGAATCATAGATTGTCCTAAATACAATGATATGCAAAATATGTTTAAGAATAAAGGAATGAAACCAACAAAGAATAAGCTATGGTAGAACCCAAGGTTTTAAATCCTTCAATCCATATTGTGGACATGAATATGGCCATCACCAAGAGTAAGGTTACTAAAGAACATGTGTTTAAGTTAGAAAGCCAATCAAGAATAAGTTTGTTGTTGACTAGGAAAAGGAGTATAGACTATAATAAACTTTTGTTAAGATTATATAAGAGATGTAAGTAGAAGACCCACCACAAAATTTGATTACAAAGGAGAAAGCACAATGGAATACAAGTTGGGTAGGATTGTTAGAATTTGAAGTGTCCACAAAACCAATTGTATCACAAAGTTTGTCCGATAATCCTATCAACAAAGTTATGTCTGTGGAACAAATATTCCAAGATATAAGTAGATAGATGTTGGAGACTACCTATACTTTGAGGTTAGGTCAATTGTTGAAAATAACACTATATTTTTTTATAAATATGTGGCAAAAATTGAAGCCAAAAAAACCTTATATAGCTACTGAGCATATATTATAGCCTAATGTAACCATAGTGGTTGAGACACATTCTAAGCTAGACACATCAGTTATAGAGGTAGATAACCAAATGGCAATTATCCAATTACAAGTTGGGAAGAGCATTATTAAAGATGTTTTGATAAATGGAGGGGCAAGTGTGAACATTATATCAGAAAACCTCATTAAAAAGTTAGGTTTACCCAAACCAAGACCAACTCCATGCCATCTCAAAATGGCATATCAAAATATGACCAAAGTTTTAGGAATCATCGAAATTTTGAAGATTCACATATATGGTATTCCATATATATCCACATTTATTGTGCTGAAAAAAAATGTGGTAGATTTTAACTATTATATGTTGCTAAGAAGACCTTGGCTCAAAAATGCAAAGGTTACACATGACTAAGGTAACAATGTCATCTGTTCGAGGTAATGGAATAATAAAAATAATATCAGTTAACATGAAATTGGGAGGAGAAACCAGAATGCCCCAAATATTTATTTGTTATGACTTAACATACGACGAAGAAAATATGATCTTTGAAACATAACTAGAATTATTATCAATTAACACATTACTATTTTAGAAAAAACAATTTCATTGTTGAGTGTTGGAGTGTCATAAATCAAAAGTATTGAGGAATCTGATCCAAAACAAGGGACATTAGATTAAACAACAACGAAAGTGGAGCCTTCAATAGTGAAATTAAAAGATTGTGTCAAATTAAAGGTTTCATTGGAAAACAAGGTTTATCCAAAAACTTATTACCATCATAACCATGATGATATTCAAGTGGATGAAACACCAACGAAAATATAGGTACAAAATCTTCAAATAGTAGGTTAAATCTTTGATTAAAGAATAACAACTTGTCAAACTGAATCTTGGCACAAAGCCAAATCCATAATACATCAAGGTTAAATCACAATTAACAAAGCATACGATTGAGGAGCTTTAGATGTTACTTAATGAGTTCAAGGATGTGTTTACCTAGACTTACAAAGGTATGAAAGGCATACCTTTAGAATTGGTTCAACACATAATTGAATTAGATATTTCAATTCCACCAACACATGAAACAAGGTACATATTGAACCATAATTATGCTATAGCGTTCAAATAAGACATTAACAAATTGTTAGCAACTGGATTTATTCAACCAATAGAGGTGGTTACATGGTTATCACCCATAGTGGTAGTGCCTAAAAAGAATGATAAATTGAGAATTTTTGTGAATTTTAGGAAGCTCAACAAGGTAACCAAAAAATATCCTTATCCTTTGCCATTTTCTAATGTGGTATTGAACATTATAGTAAGGTATGAAGCTTACTCATTTCTAGATGGATATTTAGGATACCATCAAAAATCTTATAGCCCTAAAGATAAATATAAAACAACTTTTATAACAAATTAGTGAGTTTTTGTTTAGATGGTGATGCTTTTGGTGTCAAAAATGGGCCACCAACTCTCTAAAAAGTAGTTAGCAGAACTTTTAGAAAGTACTTAAACCACTTCATGAAGATATTTTTGGATGATTTCATAGTTTATAATGATATGGAAAGTCATTTGATGAAGCTTAAACTTTATTTTTAAAAATGGAGGGAATATAAAATCAATCTTAATCCAAAAATAAATGCCTTTATGGTATTTTCAGGACTAATTTTAAAGTTCATAATTTCTAAGGAAGGAAAAGTACTAGACCCCAAGAAGGTTCAGGCAATAATGAACATGCCAATACCTACTAATCCATAGCAGATTTTAGTTTTAACTGGTAAGGTTCAATTTTATAGATGTTTCATTAAAAACTTTGCCTTTATCGTGGCACCAATCACTAAGTTGATGAGGAAAATAAAACACTTTTATCTAAACCACATAATGTCAAATAGAAGTACATGGAAACACCAATTTTAATACCTCCAAATTTGCAATTGGAGTTTCATGTGCATGTAGATGCATCATTGTTGGCAATGGGTGCAATGTTGGCACAAAACCCAATTGGTAAGTATGACTAGCCTACATTATATGCCTTTAGATTATTCAATAAAACATAACAAAAATATATTATTACATAAAGAAAAAACCTTAGCAATGGTTTATGCTTTGCATAAGTTCATATATTTTTTATTGGGAAACAAATTTATGTTTTATGTACACCATATGGTTGTAATTATTAAAATTTGATTTCACAATAGTTTACAAACTTAGTAGAACACATGTAATTGTTGATGTTTTATCCATATTACTAGACAATATAAAACCATTGGGTGTCCCAGATCAAATTATGGATGCATCATTCTTTTTTGTAGAACCTATATGGATGTAGGAAGTAAAAACCTATTTAGAGATAGGTCAAATGCTAAGAATTTTGAACTTAGCTCAAAAAAAAAAGTTGGCCAAGAAGGTAGAACCTTTCACTTTAAAAGAAGGAATTATGTATAGAGTGGCACAAGACAACAAATTATGTAGATGTTTGACAACCTCAAAAAAACAAATTGTTTTGAAGGAGCTACATGAAGGAGAGTGGTTGGAGGACATTTTGTTGCAGATATTTATTGCAAAGAAAAATTTGGATGCATGATATTGGTGGTCAACTTTATTCAAGGATATTCATGACTTTTGCAAAAACTATGATAATTGTTAGAAAATTGGAGGACTCAAAACAAAGAGTTTGGCGAAGTTGGTAATAACACTTCAAGAGGAACCCTTTATGAAATTATCATAGTTTATTGGGTCTATATTTTATAGGTCCAATCAAATTAGTAGGAAGACTAATGGGAAACAAATACATTTTGGTAGCTACAAATGATGCAACCAAGTGGGTAGAGGCAAATGCATTCAAAACCATTATTGTAGTAGTTATAGCCAAATTTCATCATGAGTATATTTTGACCAAATTTGGATGTTCATTGACCATAGTTATAGATTAGGGAATACATTTCATCAATGACACAATAAAACATTTGACATAATAGTTTTTGCTAAAACATGTCAGTTCTACTACATATTATCATAGGGAAATGGACAAGGAGAGTCTATTAACGAAGTCGTTGGTAGACTATTGACCAAGTTGCTTAATGAGAAAATAATAGACTAAAATGAATATCTATTTATAGTTTTGTTTTCATATAAGATTGCTTGTGACATGGTAACAAGTTATACACCTTACTAGTTAGTCTATGGTTTGCATTCTTTAATGCCAACAAAATATATTCTACCAACTATTAGTGGGAACCACAAAGATGTAAAACCAACCAAAGTGCTAACAACCATAATTACATAACTAGAAAAATTACATGAAAAGAGATTGGAAGCTTAGAATAATGTGGGAGCCAACCAATGTAGCAAATTTTTGTGGAGTCAATAGAAAAATATTGAAAAGAAATTCCAATTTGGAGATTATGTCATATGGTTTCACAAAGGAGAAAAAACACATTTGGGAAAATTCAAGAAAAGATGTTTTGGTCCATTCGGGGTATAATATTGCTTACCCAATAATATTTTTCTTGTTTCTATTAACAATTTTGAACCAAACCCGATATTGGTAAGTGTTAATAAGTTGAAACCATACACATATGTGGATTAAACATTGAAGGAGATTTAAAGTTTAAAGGATCAAAAGTCTTTATAGTCCATAAATAAAGACCACATGGAAGAAACATTTGATGAAGATTCAACATGATCAGAGAGAAACAAAGACCATTAGGATTGATCAAATAGTCGCATTAAAAAAGTCCTAGTAAATTTAATAAGTTAATAGGTTATGAACAAATACCCATTGCCTCTCATTACAGTGTCCTCTTGTCTTCTTTGTTTCTTTTGTAAAGTCTTTCTCTCCTCATCATCCTCAGACTAAGACATCAAAACTATTTTTCCAATTGTCCTAGTCTTTAGCTATTTTTCCTTTTTAGGAGAGATGTGTGAAGGGTTCAAAGGCCTTTTGTTCTTAATGAACCTCTCCTTCAAACTATCCCTTCTTCTTTTTATCTTCTTGAGGTTGCCATGCATGTTTCTTTTTCTCCTATGATTTTACTCCTTCTAATGGAAATCATTTATGAAATAAAACTTTTAAAACTATGGCAGAATGGCATACATCCTTTTTTGGTTCTCTTTTGGTTGTTCCCCCAATCATATTTTTTAAACATTTGTCCCATCTAATCAATTTCTTAACCAATTGAGAATACACGATTGCAACCCCATTAACAAACTTTCCATTATATACTTTAAATCATCATGTCATACTTATTGCTAAAATATTGCACCTTATCCTTTTGGTAAATAATTAGTAGAATGGCAACAATTTTATTAGCATACTTTGACTTCATCTTTTTTACAACCCACCCTTCATTGGTGTTGTAAGTGTCAGGGACTTTATCTATTATATCTACCATTGCTACTATGACATTAGAATTTCTACCTGGTCTACTTCTATTTCTCCTATATGGCAAATTCCAAAAACTTTTACCAATACATGTTTAGCTACTACTTTTTGTTCATCCCCCAACATAATCTTAATTTTGTTATATTCAAGATCTAACTTCCAATTATTCAAAAATTTGACTAGAATGTTGTGGTAAGGTGTTTTCCATTCAATATCAAACATGCTTACTAATCTAGCTATATTTGCCCAAGCTTTTTCTTCTTCTCCAAAGCTTGTCCAAAGCAAAATGTTCTTCAAATTACTTTTGTAACTATACTTTATTGGAGTAAAAACATACTTAATCTCATCATCTTAATGAATATGCATTTTTTTCCTTATTTGTAGCCATTGCTTGCCAATTTGTTCTCGTTGTGTACTTATTATTGGGAATATGAATCCTTTCTAGAATTTGCTCCTAGGTGTATTCCTCTTGATGTAATGGCGATTATTGCTATTATTGCAAATTGTCCTTCTACTAGTCTTTTTCAAAATATGAAATAGAGATGGGACAAACTCATTCACTAAAACATGCTTGTCTTTTGGGCTTTCTAAAGTTATATCTCCTCAATGTTTCCTTACCATCTCTTTTGTTTTTTCTGATTAGTTCAAAAGCTCTCTCAAACTTGGATATTGAAAAGGAGTTTTGAAAAAAAGATAAAGAAGAAGAATAAATTGGAGAAGGAAAAGATGGACCTCTTTTTGGAGACCTATACTACATAAGCAAAATGTTTGCAAACTTTTTGTTGCTCTCTCAATCTCTCTTGCTTTTCTTTCAACGTCTGTAACTTCTCTCTAGACTATTTTTGTAATTTTTTCCACAAGACTCTCTTTAACACTCATTATGGAGACAAAAAATGATTGAAACTTGCTTGTAAAAAATAAAAACAAAAAGTTGTTCTAGTGATTGCCACCTTTTGAAACGTTATTTCATGAAGTGACATTTCACATTTTGTTTTAGGGCTAGAGTTTTAATGATTTATATATTTCAAATTATTTGACATTTATTGCCTCTTGGTTAAATTCATATTAACACCAACATGGGCTACAATTAATACATGTTGGCAAAAAAATCTATGGATGTGGCATTGGATGACATTTTTGATTTTGATGACATAGTATAGTTTACACTATAGATTCCCTCTAGCCTATGCCGAATCATCCAATTGATAGAGTTTTGTTGTGATGTCGTTGATTTATTTAGCCCATAATCCAATAATTGTAAAACTTTATAACCTCAACAAGCAACAAAATTGTTGGGGAAGCAACAACAATAAAATCAAAAACAAAATAAAAAATCCATATCTCTTAGATTTGATTCGAAACTACCTATTACTCCCAAGTAAGAACACAAGTCAAATGGACATGAACATCAAAGATGGCCCAAGAAAGAGCTATAATCTCAAGCTCAACAGTCAGCATAATAATAGATATAAGATTTTGACCAAGATCCACCAAAAGTACAATAATCTATTCCATCACCACAAAAAAATGAAGATATGTTACCCTTAAGACTAAGTTCTGTAATGAGCATGAATGTATTTGGAGAAGTACGGACTGCACATAGGAGTTTAAATTCATCAAGTACAAGTTCCAAGGGTTAGACTCCTAAGTTTCATACACCAAGGTCTGTGCATGGGATAGAAACAAAATTGGATGAACACAAAAGAGCTCCTATTATGTTTCAACAAACAACAAAATACAATGTATATAGATTACAAATATTTTGTTTAAACTTTTTGATATGGAGATCAATAACAAGTATATTATAAAAGAGAAGGATAGATTTGTTCAAAATTTATAGGAAGCTTTGGAAAAGGAGCAAAAACTCAAAGCAAAGTTGCACGATAGGAACAATGAGAACAATCAAGTATTGGCAGAATTCCAAGTAGCTAGACATAAAATCAATAACATAGAGAAGTAAAACAAGGATTTGGAGAACATCAAAATATAAAAGGATTCCTTGCATGCAATTTTAAAGGAGACAAATGTCAATTATTGTGGTTTAAAAGTAGAAAAGGATACTCTGAATATAGAGATAATAAACTTTAGAAAGACTACAAAAACATGGAGGAAATTCTATTAAAGCAACAAAAGGAGGTGGAGGAGCTTAGAACAGATAATGCCAATGCACATCAAGTTAAGAATGAGATACAAAGGCAAGCTGACCAAAGGCATGCACAAATGGAAAAAAGATTTTTAAAAGCAGATGGCCTTTAATGAAAAGTTAAACAAACTTTTAGAGGAGATTGAGAAGAAAAAAACATTCAATTATGATATTGTCTTTGGATATAATAATCAATTCATGAAGCAAAATACTTCATGTAAAATTCAAAGCATTATCAATGGAGGAAAAAGATGTAAACTTATGGTGGGATGCGATTCAATACATTGTTCAAAAGGATATTGGGAAGGTCCGCAAAAAGTATAAATGGAATGAAAGGTTGTATAGACATAAGATTTCTCAAACGGAAAAAGTTATGCCATCATTTGAGTATAAGCCTTTAATTTTGTTTCCAAAACTAAAGACTTTGAATGAGGAAAAGGACAAAGGGGATACAAATGGGGTAGGATCATCAAATATAATAATAGCAAAAGAACCAAAAGACTTTAGAGGAAGAAAGGATATCTCTAAGAGGGAAGTTGTTGAACATATTCATTGTTCTCTTCTTTGGAATATTATGGACCTTGTTGAGTTGGGTTACTCTATTAGTGAGGGATCTTGGCAAGGTGAGTCCATAGTTGAACTCTTTTGTGTTCTCCCTTACGTCTAAAAACCTATTATAGAAGGGGGGATCAATGTTTGGAACGAGGACATCCTTTACAACTATACTGATACGTCTTCCATGAGTAAGTCCAAGAATGGAAGGCCATTTCAAGCAACTTAGGAAATTCATCATGTGACTTTTCAAGCCTTGATAGAAGTTTGCTCTCAATTGAGATCCATGGTTTTAGACTTGTCTACCTCTACAAGTTCGTTCAAATTCCTTTCATTAAACTCCTTCCTTGCCTTCATTCCCATTTTTGTTTCTAACTTTTATGCTCCAAGTAGGCAATAACACAAGAGCTTACTAGATCTTCCAACATCATATTCTAGCTTTTGAACATGACATGGAGGTGTTCGAGGACGTGTTGTAGGGTTTGTTGAACTTCCCCACCCTATGGGAAAATATTGCGCTATATGATTGGATGATGAAGACTCCCCACTACTAAAATAATCTAGACAAAACTTGGATTGTGAATAAGTCTACCTTTTCATCTTGTTTTTAGATTTGTTGTTGTGGATTCCTCTCTATTTTTCCTAAATGTCACCTCTTGTATTTTTGCAAAGGGATTTCGTCACTTGCTCCCACATGTCTTATTTTTTCCTCAATGGAGGATTTACAACTTAATCCATCTTAGGATTTATTGTTCCCTTAGTATGAGGCCAAAGCCCAAGTCATGGCTTCCATAATCTCACCACTTAGCATTAAAAAACATGTTGGGTATGATCCTTCTATTAGATCTTTAGTTGATGACGAGGCCATCGAATGAGGTAGATCCTGTTTGATGAGCTCAAAGGTGGATCACTAAGTCCTTGAATCATTTGTGTGATCCTATGGTTGGGTGGAGAGCTCAATTTCAATGCTTTTATTTCTTTTTTAACAACTATTGTAATCAATAATTATGCTTCAAATTGTTTCTCCATCCAAAAACCTCTTGACCTTTGTACCATATTTCTTTGATTTACTTCGTTCTTAAATCTCTTATCCTTTCCTCCTCTGATCATGATCCATCATTTAACATTCTTCATTCAAATTTCTCCATTTTTTGAACACAATTATTTTTTTTCTAGAATTGAGCTTCAATGCACAATATCCATATCCATTGTGACACTTTTGATTCATGCCAACACGATGGTTTCTGGTTTTTACTTCCTTCGTTGATCATTGTCGATTATTCGATGTATTTTTAATGTTTGTAATTCTTCTGCTATAATTTACATTTTGAGTTTGTTTCTAAGAATGATATATTTCTATAGTCTAGACTTTTATTGATCCATTCTAATTTTGAATGGCAACATATTGAAGGTCATTCACATGTACGCAATGCCTTATTGTTCCTTATACATGACTTTCAATTATTTTAAATCCTTTTTCTTTATAGTGGAAATGAAATGCAAAAAATTGGATATCACTTTTGCCAAATATCTCAAAATGTGACGCCCATTTTTCAACCAATAATATCATTTACTTAAATTAACCTATGCATTTTTTACTATTATTTTCTCCGTTGATGTTCTTTTCAAACATATTACTTTATTACTTCAAAAATGCATATCTGTTCAAAAAAACATTTTCTTTATACAAAATATATTTATTTATGTACCATAGCTTTGAAAAACCTTGTTTGCAAATACTTGTTAACTTCTCCTTCTAGGGATTGCAGTTGTTGCCAAATTTAAAGGCATTTATAAACTCTACTTCGAATATATTGAGTTGAGCCAAGTTCCATTGAGTTGGCAAGTTGTTGAGTTCGTTGGAACCGAATGCGAACTATCATGTAGGCGCCAAGGTCATGTCTTTTGAATTCATAGTGGCATATCCCTGGAATGGTGGGAGAATATTTTCTATCTCCTTTGTTGAATCTATCACTACATTTTTTTAATGTGTGGTGGTGAGTTTTCCTCTTCTTCTAGGCTTTTAGTAATGCAACTGGCCAATACTAGGGAATCCAACTCTTTGCTATAAGTGAGCATTGGTGTTTCATCTTCATCGTCTTTAATGTCAAAAGCATTTATCAACCAATTTTGTAGCAAGAATGATTTGCTTATTCTCCTTTCAATTTGAAATCCGAACAAGTAATCACACTACATGTGAAACAACATTTTATAGTTTTGATTAGTTGAATGTGTTGGCCATGGATTGTTTCCAGGAGGTTGTCCTAAGCTATTCAAAAACTTTAAGCAAAACATTTTTTTCAATGTCCCATATATCTTGTAATCCTATAAGTGGTTATAAGATGCCCAATACCTAACCTCTATTTGGAATTCTACATCTATACTCTTTAGCTCTCTTTTATCTACTAAAGGACTATTGTCCAAATCCTTTGGTGTTCAACAATAGTGCCTTAGATATGGATATTATGACATTGTGGAAATGAACAATTATATTTAGAACTCATTTTCTTTGATTGCTACTTGGAAGCTCACCAAAATATTTTAAACTTGATTCATGCAATGTTACAAAATTATAAACATTTCCCAAAGTCTAGAATTTTATAGGGTCGTTATGAGATTAATGTATTCAATGGCCTATCAAAAACTATCTATTTTTTTAACCTTTTGGATGGGATTGATTACATTAAAACATTATAATTAGCAAAAAAATAATGCAAAAGAGTGTGAGGGAATGAACCCTCACACTCCCAAGTGAGCTCCCACTTTAAGAGTTGTAGTCCTAGTGGACTCCCAAATTTCAGAGAGTAGGTGTCAAAACCCATTGGATTAAGGAGTTCCTTATATCAGTGAAAAGCTCTTGGAACTTAGATGTCTAAAACGGGCTCGCATGACCCATTTGGACACTTAACATACAAGTTATAGCCAAAAGCAGGGCCGGGGGTCAAATTGCTAATTTGACTTATGACCACTAAAAGTCAGGAGTCACCCTGATTTCCTAGCTTGCAAGTGGTGTGCAACATATTTTTGGAAAGATCTAGACAAGGGATACAACTTTACTTCAGACCTCATCTCAATTGGAGGTCTGCACACAAAATTATGGGCCCTCAAAGTTGTGGGAGTTCCAAATGTGGGAATTTTGGGACAAAATGACATTTGGGTGCTTGGTCCTGTGGCCAAGCACAGAGTATACTATAAAAGGGAAGGTGGTAGCTTCCCCAAGTCTAGGCCATGGTGAGTCTTGTGAATTCATGTTTGCCTGTGGTTTGTCCATGCACCAAAGTGTTGCAACTACGCACTAACCAACTTGTTGTTTGGTTTGTGTAGGTCCATGTGAGTAAGTGAAATGCTTGTCAATCTTCCTAGTCCCATTTCGAAGCTTCAACATGCCCTTCTACCCCCAAAATGCTGTGAGCCAAGGAGTGCGCCCCAACTCCTTATTATTCCGTTGTTTTCGCTTCAGATTCACATTTGAGTCTATCAAGGAGTTTAGGAGCGCGTTAACTGAGGTTTTGAAATACAACTGAAGTTAAAGAAATGATGTACAATAGTGATAAAAAAATTAAGACTAGCTTTAAAGGTGAATGGATTGTTGATAACCTTTACCCTGGTGATAACATTGTAGTACCTATTGATGTTGATGGGCCATTTTGGCTTATGCTTGTGGACAAGGGAGCTTACATTGTCCAAGAATCATTCATAGATGATGATGAAAATGAATGGATTGTAGGTGATGTTATTGTGCAAAGTTATCGATACTAGAGGATTAAAGCAAGTAATCGTTCATATCAACTTTAAAATGATATGCCATTTGCATATGTCTTTTTTCATCTAGTCCTTGCCTCCAAGTTTAGTTTGCCACCCACACTTCATTCTGTGAAAGGGAAATATGTGACTTATGAACTCACCCATGAGGTGGCATATGTGATTCTAGATGCATTAGAAGTAGTGAACTTGCTAGATTGAGGTGGACTTGATGCATTATGTTGTATGCATTGTTTTTGATGAAGATATCATATGTATCCTAAGGTTTTTCATGAATTGGATTTTGCAATTTTGCTCCATGTTGGAATTGTTTGCTAAACATAATTCATTGATTTTGGGCCTTGGGGAGGTACTATGTTTCAAACCCAAGACCTTTGTTAAACCTAATAAATTCCTAAATTTGTATTTGGAGTATGCATTGGTTGTTGTTATTTAATTTGGTGAGTATATTCCATGTTTTTGTTGTTTCTAGGATATTAATTTATGAGTGTTTTCTTACATGCAAGTTACATGTTAATGTTATGGGAATTCCAATATGTCGTGCTAGTTATTTTTGGTACAATGTTTGACATATCTAATTGGAAGAACCAATCATATTCTTTGTAATTAAAGTTTTTTGATTAATATTTGAGTATCTGATAGTTTGGAGTTTTAATGACACCATGCACAAGATCAGCTTTTGATTTGTGAGTCCTTTAAATTCTCAGTTTCTATGTAGCCCAATCATTTCTATTTAAGTATTTTTGAAAACACAAGTATTGTATTGTTGTATTATTATATCAACTTGTCACTTCCAACATGCCCATAATTTGGTCTCTTCAAATTACAAAGATCACACATCCACATGTTTACATATTGAACCCTGCTACAAATCCAAGTGCAAAAATACTACAATATATATGTCTTCAACGTCTAATACATGGAATGGACTAAAAGATAGCCTTGGAAATTAGATGTGATTTCTAGTTATTGCCCAAGTCCAGACCTTCTTATATTGCATTCTACAAGTCAAACAACCTAGGCCTTTTTCAGAGATAATGAAAGGTTTTTAAACATGAGTGATTGAATACCAACTTTCATTATTTACATGTGGTCAAACATTTGAATTGCATTGTACTTGTTCATGAGTTTTGGGGCAATTTGAATTACTAACATTATATTTTGTTCTGTTTGTAGGTGTTGATTTCACATTGCATAAATAGGGTAGTGAATAATCTTGAGGTCTAACTGAGTTCTTAAAAAGTCTTCATAGCCCTTCACCAATGGTGACACACTCTTAACTCCTTGCAAGACTCAAAAGTGAGTCCAAGTACAAAATAGCGAAAGGGGGAGGAATCGGGGCACGCTCCTTAGCTCATATCACTTTGAGGGGTAGAGGGGCGTGTTGGAGATCCGGGATGGGACTAGGAAGAGTTGCCAAGCTTCACTCACTCACACGGGCCTGCACACAACCCACACAAGGTGGTTAGTGCATAGTTGGAGCACCTTTGGTGCTCGGACGAGTCACGGGCAACCTGGACACACAAGACTCACCACGGCCCGGACTTGGGGGAAGCCACCACCTTCCCCTTTATAGTATACTTTGCACCTCTTCACGGGGCCCACATCCAAATGGCTTTTCTCCCCCCGGGACTTTCGAAATCGCGCCAGCTGGGACTCCCGTGACTTTGGAGCCCCGTAACTTTGCGAGAAAACCTCAGATCGAAGTGCGATCCAAAGGAAAGTTGTAGCTCTCATCGAGAGCTTTCCAACGGTATGTAGCACGCCATCTACAAACAAGTAAATCGGGTCAGTTCTTGACTTTTTCTGGTCAGGAGTCAAACTGGCAATTTGACTCCCGACCCTTCTTTTGGCCATAACTTGTGTTTCAGATGTCCAAATGAGCAATGTGAGCCCATTTTAAACATCTAAGTTCTAAGAGCTTTCCAATGATATAAAAAACATCACAAGAAATTGAGTTTTGACCTTTGAAATTGTTTTTTGAAGTTTTGAAAGTCCACTGGGACTCCATCTCCCAGAGTGGGAGTTGCCTTGGGAGTGCGAGGGTTCACTCCCTCACACTTTCTTACACTCCCGGGAGTATGTGATGTGATTCCCGGGCTTTCTCTTGGCCCGCACCCTTGCAACCCCTTTGCCTTGGTTATGAGCCCAAAACTAAGGTTGCAACAAATGGAATGGTTGAAATTTATAGTTGTTTACATGGAACCTAATGTTGAGGAGGAAATTTAGGCAAATATAAAAGACACATGTGCAATTTGTTGGAACAAATTTTTGATGAAAATCCAATGGTTCCATATTAATATCATAAGGTCAATAAACCATTATATGTACTTATTGATTCCTCACATTGTGATGACAAGTCCACATTCATGTATTTAAAGCCTTTGCCATCAATCAATAATTCCCTTTTTCCATATTAATTCTTATTGAAGGTCTAATTTACCTTTAAAATCATTAGTAATGTAGACTTTGATTCTTTGTCCCTCTTTGTTCATCTTGTTAATGAAACATCATTGAACTTTAGAAGTATCCAATGAGTGTAACATTTGTGCATAAAACAATTTTACTATACAAACTAAACACCATGAAGGTATAACACTTTTGCTTAAAAGATCGATTGTTGTAATATGAAATGATAAGTATGAAATGCAATAAAGGTTATAAGCTAGTTTGTTTTCCATATATGCACATTAAAACCACACAATGTTGTCTTTTTGATGTATGGACTTTAGACTATTACTATTACACCAACAGACCTTCCCCTTCATAGAAAAATCATAAATATGAAGATATATTGTGAATAGATATATGCCCACAAATTCATGAAGATATATTATGTTGTTCAATATATTCTAGTTATTCACATTACCACAGTTTGATTAATTTCAAACTTTGCAAATAACCAAAGTAATGACATTCGTCATTTTGCACTTTAAAATTCGTGAATTTACATGGTAAAACACCTTGTCAAAACATTCGACATTCGTTAAAATTCGTTAAAATTCGTGCTTCTTTGGGCTTCCATAACATTCCTGCACCAAGAATGTAATAACTATGCAAATAACATACATGAAAAATTGAAACTAGATGCTCAATGTGTAAATGGAGAGGATAAAGTCCATGGAGGATTAGTAGCAATTTGTAATCAATTAACAACCAACATTGGAGCAAAGTAAAAATTTCAAGTTTCAACTTCATTGCAACACATATAACATGTTATTGCATTAAAGTTACAACCATGTAGAAGCATCTTATAAACTTGTACATGTCAAGCCTACAAATTGTTGATGAAAGCCTAGTTGGAAAATTCAAAACAAATGCCTCTTCTCTACCATAATTGGACATAGCTCCTAAACGACACCACTTGGATCATCATTGGACACACATGTAGCCAAATGAGCAAAATTACCACCCTTACACAACCTCAAATGTAAATAAACAATTTGTTGGTAGTCCATAAACCACATTAAGGTATGTCAACTTTCCACCTTTATACATAATCTATAACTTATGTTTATTACAAGTCATGGTACTCTAGGCTTTGTTTCTTTTAACTTGCCCTCTCATGCAAACTTTATTTGCTGCACTAGTGCCTTGAACATTCTTGGAATGTTTGGACTTAGTGGCTTCTTTAACCCTTCAATTTTTCCTTGGAAGATTGGCATTAGGCTCCTCTAGGTCAAATTTTCCAAGATGATTACCATCTACACAATTCACACGTAGTAATAGTAAGCAAATAAGTAATGAAACTAGAAAAGGTGCTACAACAATACATATTACTGCTTGCTTGAAATGTGTAAAGAACATCAAAGCACGTGCTTCAAAGTGCAAACAAAATAATTTGAAGAAATTCACCTTCAAATAATAAGGTTGATAGAAAATCTTGTTTGGTAGGTGGCATAACATCTAGAGGTGGAAGTTTTTGCTTCATAAAAGAATATCTAGGTTTAGGAACTTGATGTCCTAATCTGGGTGGTAGAACTTGCTCCAAAGGTGCCACCTTTGCTAGAGATTGTCCATGGGGCACGTTTTCATTAATAATTGCAAACTCAAAGTTCTCCAAAAGAGTATGCACCATTACATCAGTCACATTTTGTATGTAACAAATCCAATGGTTAATATTTGAAATAAGTGTACTTATAACACTTTTAAAAAGTCAAAAAGGCATTATAATGAGGAGAACCACATGTATCATACTATTAATGTTAGATATCTCAGTGGTAGGTATGGGATGGTGGTCATCCTCTTCTTCTACATTAAGAGCATGGATAATAGGAACTGCTTCCATTGAAGAGTCTTGCACCAAATGCGCATGTGGTGATGGCCCTTGCTTCACATGTAATATTTCTCTTCAAAGTCTTGATTATAGTTGTCCTTGCATGATTTGAAAGGGGATTGAACCTCCTCATTTGGGACCGTTGTTAATTGTGGGGGGCTTAATCCATCACCTTTAGTGCAAGATAGTAACCCAAGTGGGCTAACAATTGTCATGGGTTCCAAACTTAACCTCTATAATTGCCCCAGATTTGTAGAACAAGTGGAACCCAACTTTATTGGTTTAGGTGTAGATAATGCAACTGTAAGATAAAACAAAAAACTAGCATTTGCATATGCATTGATAATTGAATAAAATAATTTATCATCATTAACAATAGTCTTTATGAGCCCCCACCCTTGTAAGCCTTTGCCTTGGTCGTGAGCCCAAGGCTATGGTTGTAACAATATAGTCATTGACACAATGGAGAAAAACACAACAACTATCTATCCTGCAAGCTCCTTCTTACCACTAAAAATTGCATTGTCTTCTACTTGGCAACTTGTTTCTTTCTCCTTCGAATCCCATCTTTTATCCTCTTCAAACCTCTTGTTCTTTCCGTCTTCCTTGCACGCATGAATCGTGCTTGGCCATCCATCTTCAGCTACCACCTTGTCTCACATAACACACAAGCAACAAACTTTCCAACTCATAACCATTAACAAACAATGAAAAGATAAACCCCTTCGTCTACATGCAGAAAGTTGATGGTGGTTGAATACTTAAACCCTAAAACAAATATAACGTTCACATTATAGAAACCTAAAAGACTCCTTGTCCGGTCATTCCCTACCTAGTCACAATCCAACCTTTGGTCATCTACCTCGTCAATCCTTGTTGCCCTATTTAGGACAAAAGCAAAGCACATAAGGAGTTGGTTGTGGCTCATTATACCATAGATTCACCCACGTGCGTTGCCTAGTGCAAGAACCTTGACAATCTGTGCAATCTTACGGTTCTTACAAAGAATTATGATTTCCCTTTGCACACTCGACTTGCTCTCCCATAGCAACAAACGCATAAAGTGTTATTGAATTTCTATAGTAATTCCTTAGGATGCCTTGTAAACATTCAGTTATCTCTTTATAAAAGCTACATAGATCTTGCATTTTCTTCTTATAGCACCTACACAAACAAAACATGACTTTGTTGAACTCACGTTTTTTTTCTCCACGACTTGCATGTTGCAACCTTGTGAAATTCAGCCTCTACAATAAGGATCTATAGTGTCAAAATGAATTTTTTCTTAGAAGGTGAATTCTTGAAGGTTGGATTTTCTTTTCATGAACTTAACGTCACCACATATACTCTTGACATGATGCACATTGACCAACTAATGAAGAACTTGACAAGTCTATTTGGTTGATTATGATGAAAAACATTTGCCTAAAATTTGAATAATTTTAGGTCACTCCTTTATTGTTTTTATAATAACTGAATTATTGGACACGAATGTTGTGTAAACCCAACTTTAGTTACTAATGGTTCTAAAAATTTTGTTTTACAAAACTTCATTTTCCCTAATTTTTAGTTTTTCTTTTCTCTTGAAAGGTTCTCACACATGTGCATTCAAGGCTTTGTGCATAATATAAGCCCTACTTTATATCGTGCATAGACCACAAATTTTCGTGGTTGGGTCAGTCTCTGGGTTTGCCCGATCATTCGGATGTTCATAGGTTTTTGTTTAACAACATTTTGCAAGCCCTCGAGTACCCACACCCTGTGGCCTGCCTCACCATACATTTGATGCTCAATGCACACCTTTCGGCACAATAGCCCACCAAGCTATAGCAGCTCCTCCTAGCTCAAGTCCTTGTGAATGCTTGTGAACAAATTGGCCTCTATAGGCAAGGCCAAGCTGGCCCATGCTTGGAAGAACCCCATCGTTTCAACAAAGTAAACCCATAAGTATTTATGTTGTGCAACATCCCTAGTCAATTCGTACCACTCATCGTTTTGTTAGCATTTCATGTTCACCCATTGATATGCGCTCCATTCCCTAATCACATCAATATATTCTTTCCATGAGTTCCCCCATGCCTTCAAGCATTATAGACAAGAAATTCAATAGAAATTCTACAAACTATTCCACCCCTCCTTCGGCCCTTTCATTATCTCTTTGATCGCACCCAAAACAAGCCTTGTCAATCTACTATTCATTGGAGATGCCAAATGTGCTTACCATGGCATAACACAAAAGAGGTAAAGGAGTAGTCTTAATATGAGAAAAAAACTTTTTACGTGGTAATGGAAGTGCACCAATGAAGATTTTTTGGAGCGAAAAGCCTTATTGGTAATTCTTATTGGTCATGACTATTGGATCTACGATTGGTTACGACTGTTGGAACCACCTTTTCGTCATGACTTATCGAGCTACTTGTTAAATCCCATAGAAAGGATCTAAAACACATGTAGAAAAAATTTCTATAGGTTGTCTAGATCCATTCTATAGGATCTAAAGTGCCTCCAGAAAAACTTTTTAGAAGCGTTATAAATCCATTCTGCAAGAACTATAGTGTCTATAAAAATTTAATCTATGAAGGCACTTTTTTTCAATGCTAGTTTTTTCTCCGAACGACATCCATGCCCCCATGCATACCTTTAGCACGACTTGTGATCAGAAGCAGGTTTTCGATTTCTTGTTTAAGCGAACCTCCCAACCCCATATTCCAAAAGTTTCTTGGTTGATTCATTGTCATTTATCCTAAAGATGTTTTAGCTCTATTACAAAATAAACGTTTTGACTCTAGTGCTTAAACCTACCCACGAGTTGGGAATGCACATTTGGTAGATTTTGAAATCAACTATTAGTGGCCTAAAGCGTGACCTAGATGAGGTTTTTGTTGTATGACACATCTTTTCACCTGATTAACCTACCGACAACCCCCAAAATCCTTTAATGCACAAACCATCCGACTTCCACAACTTGAGTTACCAAATACTGCACATGACATTTAATGATTCTAGTACAAAATATTTTATGTCATAACCCTAGCCTTGGGTTTATGACCAAGGCAAGGAGTTGCAAAGGTGCGAGCCAAATGTGAAGGCGGGAGTCACATTTCATGTTCCTGGGAGTGTGGGAGAATGTGAAAAAATGAACCCCCACATTCCTAAGTGAACTCCCACTTTGGGAGTTGAAGTTTCAATGGACTCCTGAATCTTTGAAGAGCGATTGTAAAGGTCAAAACTCATTAGATTGAGGAATTATTTATATCATTGGAATTTTTTTGGAATACTCTTAGAACACATATGTCTAAAATGAGCTCACATGACCCATTTGGACACTTTGAACACAAGTTATGGCTAAAAGAATAGATGGGAGTGTCGCAACCCTAGCTTTGGGATCGCGACCAAGGCAAAGGGGTTGCAAAGGTGCGGGCCAAGAAGAAGCCCGGGAGTCACATCAGAAACTCCCGGGAGTGTAGGAGTGTGAGGGAGTGAGTCTTCACACTCCCAAGGCAATTCCCAAGTTGGGAGAGGGAGTCCCGGTGGACTCCCGAAACTTCAGAGAGCGAT
>Ga0116228_10000219_pt1 | contig 40533 bp, 42 predicted proteins | sample S1TSphfallax_2_FD_89694 | JGI IMG/M metagenome (GOLD analysis project Ga0116228, IMG submission 89694) | Host-associated microbial communities from peat moss isolated from Minnesota, USA - S1T2_Fc - Sphagnum fallax MG | ecosystem: Host-associated > Plants > Peat moss > Unclassified | place... | reverse complement strand
GTAGAGTTCTTTACCACGTTGGGTAATTTCTTCGCCACTCAGTTTGGGCTTTGACATATTGTAAAAACTATTTATTTTACTTGTGCTAATCTAATTATATTCTTTTAGTCTAGCATTTACCTGAAACTTCCTCTAGAATAGCAATGAAAGGACTTTGGCTGGAAAATAACCAAATACAACTGCGTACAGACATTGATATTCCCGTACCTCCTCCTGGAGAAGCATTGGTACGTGTCCTACGGGCGGGTATTTGTAATACTGACTTGGAATTACTGCGAGGTTATTATCCCTATACTGGAATTTTGGGACATGAATTTGTTGGCGTTGTAGAACAAGGTCCAACAGATTTAGTTAATCAAAGGGTAGTCGGAGAAATTAATGCTGTCTGTGGTGAATGTTGGTTTTGTCTCCACGATCGCTCGACTCATTGTGAAAACCGGACTGTACTAGGAATCGTCCAGCGACATGGAGCCTTCGCCGAATACCTATGTTTACCAATCAAAAATTTACACCGAATACCCAATAATATTTCCGTTGACGCAGCCACTTTTACCGAACCTCTAGCAGCTGCTTTAGAAATTCAACAACAGATTCCCATAACTAGTAATCATAGAGTATTAGTAGTGGGGGATGGAAAACTAGGACAATTGGTAGCTCAAACGATCGCTCTGACTGGTTGTGACTTGTTAGTTATCGGACGACATGCTGCAAAATTGGCTAACTTAGAAGCCAGAGGGATTAAAACAGGTTTTGTTAATTCTGTGGTGGATAAAACTTTTGATATTTCTGTGGAATGTACAGGTAATCCAGAAGGATTTGCGATCGCTCGTCGCGCCTTACGTCCTAGAGGGACTATCATACTCAAAAGTACCTATGCTGGTAAATTAAATTTAGATGCTTCCAGCTTAGTTGTGGATGAGATTACTCTAATTGGTTCTCGTTGCGGAGCATTTGCGCCCGCATTAGAATTACTAGCTCAAGCAAAAGTTGATGTAGAACCATTAATTCAAACCCGTTACCCTATAGACCAAGGATTAGCAGCTTTTGAACTAGCCCAAAGTCGTGGAACTTTAAAAGTGTTACTGTTCATGGATGAATAACTATCTAGTTTGATAGTCAGAACAGCCAATAGCTGCTTCTGTATTGGCTATAGTTGGACGCACAGTACATTTAAGCCGATAGTTATTCGTGAAAAATTGGCATTTAGTACAGGGAATTTGATGCATTTTCTTGGCGGTTTTCAGACTATCCCTTGTTGCTGACCAAAAGCTCCAACCAAGGAGAATCGCTAATGTCCAAGCACTGACAAAACAAATGGGAATGAGATATGGCTGAATTGCGTGAATTAAAAAAGCAATTATTTTAAGCACGGTAAAAGCAATTGCAGTAAGGAGTTAGGCATTATTTTAGCTCTTAACTCCTAATCTCTCACTTCTCACTGTAGAAGGATCTCTATAGCTAGATTCCAGCATGACCCAGTGCTAAACCAGTCACTAACATTCCTAGAACCAGAAATGGTTGGGCGCTAGCTTGGTACTTGACATCATTTTCTAAAGGGTTACGTAGAAAATACATGTCTTGAAAAGTGATTTGGGGTAAAATCAGTAACACGAGAATTGCTGCATACAGGTTTTCATGGATACTAACTAGATAAGCCGCAACTAAACCTTGGAAGAAATCGATCATGAAAACACAGATTAAGGCGGCTTTCTCTACACCAAATACTACTGGTAATGATTTCAAGCCCAGTTGGCGATCGCCCTCAATACTCTTGAAGTCATTCACAATCGCAATACCCAGTCCAGAAAGGCTGTAAAACAGGGTTAATATCATAATGTTCCCACTGAGTTCGCCAAATAGAGCATGACCAGCCCACCAAGGTAAAGCAATATAACTGGCTCCGAGAGCATAATTACCCAACCAACCATTTTGCTTCAGTTTAATGGGTGGCGCTGAGTAAATGTAGGCGATGAAACCACCAAATAAAGAGAGAATTGCGACGGTGGGAAAATCATGACCAGCCCATACATCTAAGATAAAGGCTAAACCAATACCAGCTAAAAACAAAATGATGATTTGAGTAATAACTTGACGTTCAGAAATTGCTCCAGAAGGGATTGGGCGATATGGCTCATTAATCGCGTCAATTTCTCGGTCATAGTAATCATTTAAAGTTTGGGTATAACCCGTCAGCAGTGGACCCGACAACAACATACAAGCTGCTGCTTTCAACACATTTTCTAGAGTCCAAGTATAGTTACCAGAAGAAGCTGCTCCACAAACTACCCCCCAAATCAGAGGAATCCAGGTAATGGGCTTCATCAATTGTAAACGAATCTTCCAAATAGAGCTTTCTCCTGGTGCTGCGCCTTTCATCCCCAACAATTGTCGAGTTCTGGCGCTACTATCACTCAGAATTTGCTGTTCGGCTGGAGCATTAGATGCTTCGGGTTGGGAGAGATTTGGGTCAATGGGTGTAGATTCGGACATAAAAGATTTAGGAAAGATGGCAGAAATCTATATTTAGTAATTTTCCTGTACATTCAATTAAAAGGAGATGGTCAAATAATTATGCTGATATTTGTCTCCAGTTACAGGCTTACCGCTCAAGCTAGGCGGTAATATAATATTCCGTCGATGATCCCCTGCTTCTACTGTTACCTCTGGTCCATATTGGGTGAGTTTAACTTGCTTTTTCTCAAATCCTGGCAAAAATAAACGCACTTGGCGATTATTTGCATCAATTTCTATTGGTTTAGGAGCCTGTTTTGCTTGTGCGGCGAAATCGGGTAAGGACTCTATTAAGGTTTCCCATTCAGATATTGAAGTATCGGGAATTATGCTTAGAGGTAGAGGACTAAACTGCTCTGATAAGTTAATCTCCTTTGTTTCGGATATCAGAAGGACTCCACCAATAGTCAAACAGACTTGTTGCGCACTACCCCAAAGATAAGCAGCATTGGCTATTTCTATAGGATCAGTGGTAGTAACCAAGAATGCTGCAACACGCTGAGGATCTGCTAATGCATTTCTACCTTGTTCAAGCAAATTATTCACTTGATTTGTCGGTTGAACAAAGTTATCTGTTGACCAGTTAACATTCAGAAAAGTACTAATCAGTGGTTGGATCAGAGGCGATTCCGAGATTGTCTTACCCAAATCAGAGTTGACAAACAATTGACGAAATCGCCGGACATACCAACTGAGGGATTCGGGAATATTTAACATCCGCAGGGTAGAGGAGTCGCCAGTTCCATCGTAGATGATCGCGTCATATTTACCACTAGCGTCATATTCACGGATGGCATTTAAGACGAGAGCGTTATCCATTCCTGGCAATACAACCAATTCCTGACCGTAAACTTCTTTGAGGATTGGTGTACGGAGATACTGAGCCTCAAGATTTTTTACTTGTTCCCAACTACGCTCTAGTAATACAGATGATTGAAACTGAACGACTTGTAAATTGGGAGCTATTTCTTGGGGATCTGGAGATAAAGTAGTATTTAGCAGTATTGGTAGCGTTGGTTCCGCAAGTCCTGCTAGGAGTACGCGTTTACCTTGGCTGGCTAGTAGTTTGGCTGAAGCGATCGCTATTTTGCTGCGAGCAACTCCATTCTTACCTAGAAATGTCAATATCAGAGCCATTATTTAAAATCCCATGACCGCAAGAGTGTTGTTCAACTCCAACTTAACACTCAATAAAACACTTAACACAGATGATGAATTTTTCGCCTACGCCAGCTTGACTTCATCTGCAAAAAACCAAGTAGAGAAGTTGTCATCAAATTGGACTACTACGCCCACACCACTTGCATCAGTTATTTTATAGCCAGTAATAATGCCAATTTGCCCTAATTTGTTAACTATCGAGTTAGACACGCGATCGCGCAGACGAAAAACCTTAACTTTCTGTCCGATTTCCATATTTAGCTCACAATCCAATTGTTCAGATCTCAGTTTAGCCGAATCCGTAGGATAATCTACTTGGGAATTGAGATAATTCGGAAGTGTTAAAAATATGTCAACAGTATTGGTAACAGGGGGCGCAGGATTCATTGGGGCTAACTTTATTCTGACAGCTAGAAATCGACAATGGTTTAATGTGATCAACTTAGATAAGTTGACCTATGCGAGCAATTTACAAAATTTAGCAGAACTACAAGACGACGAAGGTTATTATTTTATACAAGGAAATATTGGTAATGCTGAACTAGTTGGTTATCTACTAAAACAGTACCAACCGGATGCAATAATTAATTTTGCGGCTGAAAGCCATGTTGACCGCTCCATACTAAATCCACAAGAATTTATCCAAACTAATGTAGTAGGAACATTTCAATTATTAGAAGCAGCTAGATTTTATTGGCAAAAACTATCTACACAAAGACAAGAGAAATTTCGCTTCCTTCATATATCTACCGATGAAGTATATGGCTCACTCACACCAAAAGATCCAGCTTTTACAGAAGATACTCCCTACTCACCAAATAGTCCTTACGCAGCATCTAAAGCAGCTTCCGACCATTTTGTCCGAGCTTATTACCATACTTACGGATTACCTACTTTAACTACAAATTGCTCAAATAATTACGGTCCTCGCCAATTTCCCGAAAAACTAATTCCTTTGATCATTCTCAATGCTTTAGATGGTAAACCTCTACCTATATACGGGGATGGACAAAATATCCGAGATTGGTTGTACGTGATCGATCACTGTGAAGCTGTCTATTTGGTTTTACAACAAGGTAAAATTGGCGAAACCTATAACGTTGGCGGTCTTAACGAGCAAACTAATCTCATAGTTGTAGAAAAAATTTGTGCTATTCTTGATGAATTAGTCCCTCAATCTGGTTTCAGCTACTCTTCTTTGATTACCTTGATCAAAGACCGTCCCGGTCATGATAAAAGGTATGCAATTAACTGTAGCAAAATTAGCCAGGAATTGGGCTGGAACCCTCAAGAAGACTTTGATAGCGGTTTATCGAAAACCATTAGATGGTATTTGCATAATTCTGATTGGGTTAATACGGTGCGATCGGGAAACTATCAAAATTGGATCGAGCAAAACTATGGTAAATCATAAGATTTACTTATAGGTTGGCTTTTTGGGTAAGTCTCATTTTAAGGAAAATTGTCCCAAGCGTGGGAAACCAGTTGGCTCAACCAATTCCTTTGTTGTCTATCCAGCAGTTGGTCGTCAGCCAAGACCTGAGCTGTCAGTTCGTCGAGAGACTGACCTTGCGATCGCCCGATTCTAACTACGCCTGCGATGACTACAGCTACGAGTTCTTCATCAACTGGCTGCTGTTGCATGGCAAAAATTTCTTGTGGACTGTTGGGGATGGGATAATTCATAGTAGGGGTTAAGAGAAAATACAAGATGTACAATAACTTTGATGAAATATTAAGATTTCTTCACTTAGTGCTTATGCAACCGATAGGGCGGAGTTTATCGCAATTCCTCCCTTCTTCGTATCTATCTAAATGAATAAATTTCGATGAAAAATGTCAGGAAATTATGAAAGAAATACTATATATAGAAGTTCCTACCCCAGATACTGCATCTGTCCAAAGATGGCTACAGGTGGATTTTGTCTCAGAAAACTGGGACAAATTGCCGACTGCAACTGGGTTACGTCTAAAAGCTTCTGCGTACAATACAAGTGAAGATCAGCCAAGTACAGAAAATTTACCCAATGAGCTTTCTCTATTTGTCTGGTCTTTACAACGCACTACCTATTTAAAAGTATTCCGTTGGGCAGAGAAACCTTTTACCAGGGAGGAAGAAATTCTCCAAAGTCTGACTGAACAAATTAGGAACCGTTTTCCTTGCTGCTATCCAGAACCACCAATCATCGACGCAGAAAAATCAATTTTTGCAGAATTAGAAGTTTATTATCCTCTAACTGTCAAGTTTTTTCAAAAAATGCCTCACGGAGAATATCACCTAAAACGGGTTTACTGGTGGGAGCAACGTTGGCGTACAGAAGTGAGAAAAAGGCAAAAGCTCTCTCAGGTCGTAGTTAGAGAAAGAGGCAAGGAAAAAGAGATTTTAGCACAAAATCTACCGCGATACGACATTGTTTATATTGGGGGAGCTTTGGGAGTAATCCAGGCGGCGGTTATGGCTAAGTTAGGATATAAGGTCTTACTAGTAGAACGCTTACCATTTGGTAAAATGAATCGGGAATGGAATATTTCGCTCAATGAAATCCAAAGTTTAGTTAATCTAGGCTTGTTGACATCTACTGAAGTAGAAGCTATAATCTCCCGTGAATACAAAAATGGATTTAATAAGTTCTTTGATGGAAATAATCCTCCCGATCTGAAAGCTCCCATCTTATTTACGCCTACAGTATTAAATCTAGCTTTAGATTCGGAAAGATTGCTGCGCTTATGCGGGCAAAAGCTAGAAGCTTTCTCTGGTGAAATTTGGGGTGAGACAGAATTTATTCGTGCCAATATTACTGATAATCAAGCGATAATTACTGTTAAAAATCTATCTAGCAGTCATGAGCAGCAAGTTAGTGCAAGACTATTGGTAGATGCGATGGGGACTGCTTCACCTATAGCTTGGCAATTAAATGGCGGTCGAGCATTTGATAGTGTTTGTCCCACTGTAGGTGCGGTGATCGAGAAAGGAATTACCCCGGAGGTCTGGGATTCTGAATATGGGGATGTGCTACATAGTCATGGGGACATCTCTCGTGGTAGACAATTAATCTGGGAGTTATTTCCTGGAAGTGATGAGGAAATGGCTATTTATTTATTTCATTACCATGAAGTATGTCCAGAGAATCCTGGCTCTTTATTGGAAATGTATGAGGATTTTTTCACTATCTTACCAGAGTATCGCCGTTGTGACTTAGAACAAATAGTTTGGAAAAAACCTACTTTCGGTTATATACCTGGACACTTTAGTCGTGGAAGTAGCGATCGCACTGTAGCGTTTGATCGATTAATTGCTATTGGTGATGCTGCTTCCTTACAATCTCCTCTCGTCTTTACTGGATTTGGTTCATTAGTCCGTAATTTAGAACGCTTAACAACATTACTGGATACCGCTTTAAAGCATAACTTATTGAGCTTCCGACATTTAAATAAAATTCGCGCCTATCAAAGTAATGTTGCTGTCACTTGGCTATTTTCTAAAGGGATGATGGTACCTACAGGTAAATTTATTCCTCCCCAAAGAATTAATGCTATTCTCAATACCTTTTTTGGGCTATTGGGACAGGAAAAGCCCGAATTAGTCGATAATTTTATCAAAGACCGCTGCGATTGGATAACTTTCAACCGTTTAGCGTTTAAAGCAGCCAAGCAGAATCCCGCATTATTGCTGTGGATTTTGGAACTTGCTGGTGGGAAAGATCTGCTGCGATGGTTAGGTAGCTATATTGAATTTACTCGCCATGGGTTAGTTAGTATATTATTGCAAAGTTGGCTACCACATTTTCTCAAATGGAGTCGGTCTTGGTTAGAGTCCCGCTATCCGGAGTTGTGGCTAAATTTATTAGCAATTAATTATGCTATTTCCATAGGTAACTCGCGATCACGCTATTAGAAGCAGGGGAGCAGGGGAGAAAAGAAATTGATGCTTAAGTGGTTAAGATTGATTAAGATTGATTAAGCTATTAATCGCTGAACTACATACTCAAGATAGCATTCTCAGTACTTTTCCTACTCTTCATTCCCCCTGCTCCCCTACTTATCCAAGGGGCGAAAATTGGGTAACTCTACTGAGGCTAGTGACTTGCGACCTTTTGGTGGACGTTGAGGATAAATTAATGGCGAGGGGGATTTACTTTCTGGAGGATATTCAGTCAAGGAAAATGGAGAAGCATCATTTTCTGGCAATTTATTTTCTATAGTTGATGAGACTTCTAACCAATAATCCTCACTTTCTGGAGCATTGGTCTGTTTATCTAAAGCGATAATTTGTTCTACATTAACTTCTACTGTTTGCTCGCTCTGTTGATCACTGTCAAGATTAGAGATACTAGAAACTGGAGTATCCCAGACTGGAACATCAGGTTGATTGTTGTGCGCATCTTCTCCAATTGTAGGAGTTGGATTGACTATTGTAGCTGTAGCTGTGGGCGGATTGGTTTGAGTTACTGATGATTCTTGAGCAGTAAAAAACATTTGGATCAAGCTTTCCAGATTTTGCTCTATATTACAGGAATTAGTCTCAGCATCAGGTTCTGGATATTCCATGGACTCATCTTCATCTGGTTGCGAACTTGGTTGACTAGGAGTTGGTGGTATTTGAAACTCCGTGTTTTCCTTGTCGCCAGATGAGGAGGTGGAGGTGGTGAAATTATTCCTGTGTAAAGGAGGTGAAGTAGTTTCTATCCAAGAATAGCTGGGCTGATTAGTCCCATCAACTTCTGCTGACCAAGGTTTAATTGGTTGTGCGTTGGGAAATAGAGACCGTGCTTTTCTGGAAAATCTTGTCTGTCCGGAACCTACATCATTAGCAGGATGAGTATTATCCTCTAATGTATCGTAGTGGGGGACGGGAGTATCTAAACACTTTTCTAAAGCTACTTTAAACTGTAGAGTTTGACGCTGTTGGCGCATTAACCGAGAGCGTAATTCCCGACAAGTATTTTCCGATTGTACCATTTGTTGCGATTGCTCGCTATAGTTGGTTTGCAATGAAGAGCATTCTCTCTCTAATTGAGCTATGCGTTGTTGACTAATTTGTAATTGTGATTTGTAAGTCTCTACGAAAATTTCCTGCTGCTGAATGGTTTGAAGAGCGGCTTCTAATTGATTCGATAGATACTGAATTTGCTCTTGAGCAGCTGTCAGTTCCTTTGTTTGATCGGTAAGCATTGATTCAGTCACACTGGAACGGGTTTTTTGCCACTGTAAAATTTTTTCTGCTCCAGCTAATTCATCTTTTAATTGTCCTACTTGAGTGTATAATTCGCTGTTAGCAGTACACAATTCTTGGTTCAGAGTCAGCAGTTGTTGAAATTCTGAGCTAATCAGGGCTTCATCCTCAGGCTCTGCGACCCAATCCGACTGAGTGTTTTTTTCCCAGTTTTCCATAACTGAGGCTTGATCCTGCTGATTTGCGGTTGGCTTGAGGAGTGGCAAATTAGTTACGGTCATATCTTTATCATGCACAACTGGGTAAAATGAACAACTCGCCTGCTCTATATGTGGCGAATTAGCAGAGTTTTGGGTCTCGGCAACAGTGCTTTTATTTGATGTATTAACTACATTCATCACTCTTGACCTACCCTATTAATCAATTTCAGCCTAAAATGCGATGGTAATGCGAACGCCCCCTTGGGGACACGCTATATCCATTTTAAAATATCTGGACTACACAATTGCTTAAATTACAAAACCACTAGTTAAGAATTCACAAGATCTTTTTATGATCGGCATATTCTTTACAAAAGATCATATCAATATATAGTAAGATTATTCCCCTCTGTCTAGCTGAGATGGCAAAATCAGCCCGCTGTCAATTCTTTAAATAACGTAGACAACACTACATTAGAAAATAAAAAGCCTTCAGGATCGCTCAACTTGAATCTTTCTAACTCAACTTCTACCCAACCTTTAGCTATATAAGGCTGCAAACACTGCTCAATTTTGGTTAAATCGCTCTTGGAAGATTTTTGGCAAATTTTCTCTAGACTTGACCAACTTAATCCCTCTGCTAAACGCAATCCCAACATTAAGGTTTCCAATAATTCTTCCATTGGTGATGTCACTTCACAGTCGATCACAGCACCCAATTGTACCCATTGGTAATACTGCTGAGTTTGACGCGGACGAGTAAACCTTTTACCTTGAATGTAACTCGCTGCTCCCATACCAAAACCATAGTAAGGGCGATTTTCCCAATAAACTCGATTATGGCGACATTGATACTGCGATCGCCCATAGTTGGAAATTTCATAATGATCATAACCAGCTTGCGTCAGTAATGCTTGACCCATGCGATACATTTCAACAGTGGTTTCATCGGAGGGTAAGGGGCGATCGCCTGGTTGATAATAGCGACCAAATGCTGTTCCTGGTTCAATGGTTAAATCATATATAGAGATATGAGTTGCAGATGTTTCTATGGACCTGTGTAACGATTCTTGCCATTGTGTTATGGTTTGGTAGGGTAGACCAGAAATTAAATCTAGGCTAAAGTGGGAAAAACCGACTTGATGAATTAATTCTACAGCTGTCAAAATGTCTGTAACTGAGTGCGATCGCCCCGCATGTTGGAGTAAATCATCTTGGAAGGCTTGTACTCCCAAGCTAACTCGATTGATCCCTAGCTGGCGGTAGGCTGAAATCAGTGTTAAATCAAATGTACCTGGGTCTATTTCCAAGGAAATTTCTATCCCACTCGAAAAACTAAAGCGCTTTTCTAGCAAGTTTAAAATATTGGCTAACTGCTCTGGAGCAAGTAATGAAGGAGTACCACCACCAAAAAAAATTGTTTCTAAAGGTAGATTAAATACTGGCGCACTAGCAATTTCTGCACAGAGCATTTCTACATATTTAGCAACCGTTAGGGAAGTTTCTCCTCGTAGGCGATCGCCCAGGACAAACACGGGAAAATCACAATAAAAACAGCGCCGACGACAAAAAGGAATATGTATATAAGCAGAAGTAGGAAGTTGATCAATATTGACTTTGGGCATAATTTGGACACAAATAATCGTAAAATGGTAAATTAACCACAAAAGCATTAAGAATCAAGAAAATTAGTAAATTGTTCGCAACTATTCAGCCATTATCCCCACACCAGTCATAAAATAGAGCAAAAATTCTTTAGTTATAATGTTCTCATAGCATGTCTACTGGATTCTTTGGGGCGTAAGTCCTTATATATGAAGGAAAAATCTGTCTAGATCGTTCAACATCTAAACGCAAGTTAGTTGCGTAACAATAGTTGTAGGAAAATAATACAACCATGCTTGATGTGATTATCGTTCTCTCTTTTGTGATAGCAGCAGCAGGAATCGGATTTTATAGTACTGATCTACTGTCAGCAGGAACTTTAGCCAAAGTGTCAAATCTAGACGCTTTACGACTAGTCGTTGCTGCGTTTGCTGCTATTATTGGAGGTGCTGTTGGCTTGAGCTTCCAGACGACATATCGCCGTCTAGAATCCCAAGTCAAAGAGTTACCACTGGAAGTAATTTTAACTCGTGCTATTGGCTTAGTCATTGGGCTATTGCTAGCCAACCTCATGTTAGCCCCGCTATTTTTATTACCCATTCCTGCCGATTTCAGTTTTATCAAACCCTTGGTTGCAGTTGTTGGTAGTATTATCCTGTCTGTAACTGGGATGAATCTAGCAGATACTCATGGAAGAGGTTTATTGAGGTTTATTAACCCCAATACTGTAGAATCTATGGTAGCAGAAGGAACTCTTAAACCTGCTAACACCAAAGTTCTAGACACCAGTTGTATTATAGATGGTCGGATTGAATTATTATTAGAAACTGGTTTTCTAGAAGGATTGATCATCGTACCACAATTTGTTTTACAGGAGTTACAGCAAGTAGCGGATGCGAGCAAAGACCAAAAGCGCGTCCGAGGGAGACGAGGATTAGAAATTCTCAATCGGATTAAAATCGCTTACACTGAACGCATTTTGATTAATCCTGTGGATTATGAGGATGTTGCTACAGTTGATGCAAAGTTAGTCCGCTTTGCTCAAGAAATCAACGGTACACTCCTGACTAACGATTATAACTTGTCAAAAGTGGCGAGCGTGCAAAAAGTCCCAGTCTTGAACGTCAATGATTTAGTCAACGCTGTTCGTCCCAGCTATTTACCAGGGGATTATCTAGATTTGAAAATTCTCAAAGAAGGTAAAGAACCAAGTCAAGGAATTGGTTATTTAGATGATGGAACAATGGTAGTTGTAGAGGAAGGTAGCGGTTATGTGGGTGGTGAATTACGCGTAGTAGTTACAAGCGCTTTGCAAACTTCAGCAGGAAGAATGATTTTTGCCAAACCTCAAGCCTCGGCGCTAGCGTGAATATGTCATATTCAGCCAATGAGCAAGCACAAATATCTGGGTGAGCTTAGGCTCACCTTAAGCTTTTAATAACTGAATAAAGGAAGCCAAAATCATGGTAGAATTAGCTACTAGGATCTACTCATTTCCAGAATATCTGAATTACTGCGAAAAAAACCATACAGATAATAAATATGAATTAGTGCATGGGGAGTTAAAAATTATGCCTCCCGCTAGTGGATTTCATGCTTTAATTATTAACTTTATTTATGATATTTTTAAAGTAGAAATTAAGAAAATTCAGAAATCATGGCAAGTTATTCCCGGTACAGTAGGTGTGCGAACTGCTGATCAGAAGTCGAGGATTCCGGATATGATGATTTTATCGCAAGAGCAATGTCAAGCAATCCGAAAAATGACATCCGCAGTTTTAGAAACTCCTCCCATATTAGTAGTAGAAATTGTCAGTCCAGGAAACTCTGATGATGATTATCGTTATAAACGTTCTGAATATGCAGTGATCGAGATTCCTGAGTATTGGATAATTGATCCCGAATTAGCCAAGGTTTCAGTTTTGTTATTGGTAAATGGTTTTTATGAAGTGAGTGAATTTACAGAAAATGAGGAAATTAAATCATCACTTTTTGCTGATTTAAAATTAACACCTGAGCAGATTTTTTCTGTTTAAGACTGATTGATAGCATCACATTTCTCTAATGCTATTGGGAGTGCTATGCTTGTAATGGGCGCTTCTTAGGGTATAATATCTAAGTAAGGCAAATTAGGCTTATAGAGAAACCAATGTTAGCCCTGAATTACCCACATATCGAAAAACTAGAAAATCAACCTGCACGATTAAACCGGCTACCTCGTATCAGAGTAGCGCAGATTGTTATGGACTATTTGGCACTAGGTTGGTCAGTAGAGGAAATGTGTCGTCAGCACCCTTATTTAACTTTTGCTGAAGCTCATGCTGCTATGGGCTACTACTTCGATCATCAAGCAGAAATTGACCAAGAAATAACCGAGGAATGGGAACAGGTTAAAACTATTACTAAGCAGCCATCAAAATCGCCTTTTTATATCAGAATGAAAGCTAAAGGATTATTATAAGTGACGATTTCTCTCTACATGGATGTTCATGTTCCCCAAGCTATCACATTACAGTTACGTCGTCGAAATGTAGATGTGTTAACAGCTTTTGATGACAATTCAGAAGAACTTCCCGACGAGCAATTATTAGAGAGAGTAACACAATTTAAACGAGTTCTATTTACTCAAGATATCCGGTTTAGAGTAATGGCTGAAACTTGGCAAACACAAGGAAAACAGTTCTCAGGATTAATTTTTGGACATCAGCTTGGTGGAACCATTGGTCAATTTGTCGAAGATTTAGAATTGATTGCTAAAGTTTCGGAGCTTGATGAATGGAGAAATGTAGTTGATTATATTCCTTTTAAATAAGATTTATCTTGCGTAACTCGATATCCAAGCGGTAATTCATCGCAGGATTCGACGCTAGCAAGATATAGCTACGCCGGAATTTTCTCAACTACAACCTTTTGGATAATTTGTTGTTTCAAAAAATCTGCTGCTACTGATGCAATACTTTCCCAGTCTTCTTGGGTCAACATTACTCCAATTAATTCTCGCAAAACCTGACGATTAGAAATAAATTCTTCTCTAAAAAATTCATCTTTCAGCAATACAGCTTCAATGTGTTTTCTCACATCAGGTGTAGGTAGCCTTAATCTTGTCCATAGCTTCTCTCTAGCAGTAGCGGTTGCTGTAGAAGTTGCTGTACCTAAGTTCCAGTCTTGAATCAATAAGCGTGCTTCTCGGTTTAAAGAAATCCGCAAAGTTTTTAAGCGAAAATACAATTCAGGATTAACTAAAGCCATCTCTAAGAGTTCATCGGAACAAAAACCAACACCAATACTACCTACTTCCTCTTCTGCTTTTATTAAGATATAGCTTGCAGAAAGACTTGCACAACAACAATCAGAAGAAAAAATTAATGCACTTCTAAGCAATGGAGATTAGAATTTTCTTGAAGCTGTTGAATCGACTCTTTTCCAGCGCGAATAATAGATTCAACTTGATTAGTAGGTGCGTTTCCGCATCTCAGCCATACTACTTTTGGTGGAGAGCCATATAATCGACTTCTTTCTGCAAAATCTGCATCTTGTGTCACAATACAAAAATCATTTAACTTAGCAAATTCCCAAATCGCTGTATCTGTTTTCTCTGCTAGCAGATGAAACTGTACGTGACTAGCATTAGGGAAAATATCAGCCAAGCGATTCACCAATTTCCGACTCAGATTTTGATCAAATAGTAGTTTCAATTGGCACTTACCAAAGTCACTAAACGATGATCTCGATCCGCAGCGAATTCTAAACAAGATCTAATATCTGTTTCTGTGAGTTCTGGAAAGTCATCAATGATTTCAGCAATAGACATTCCAGTAGCTAGCCAGCCAAGAACATCATAAACCGTAATCCGCATCCGACGGATACAGGGTTTCCCCCCGCGTTTATCAGGTTCAATGGTAATAATGTCGCGATAGCTCATAACTTAGATACTATTTCTACATTTAGATTCAAGTCTATAATAGCTTAAAAATAAGCTATAATTTCTGAGCTAACGCTTCGCTATCGGGGCTGTGCGGCTCTGGTGGGGGAGAATTTGGCTTTTTTTCGGATTCGTGATCGCGTTTTGGCTGAAGCAATTTTTATATGACGCTTTGCGATCGCTATACTCCCCATTCACAAATAAACCAATTCAAATTTCCACAGTTCCTTTTGTTCCATCCACAGTAACTAGCTGACCATCTTGAAGTAAATAAGTAGCGCCACGAATATCCATAACAGCGGGGACTCTCTATTCGCGAGCGACGATCGCCCCATGGGAAAGTTTCCCACCAGCTTCTGCGATCAATCCTCCAGCTTGGACTAAAACAGGAGCCCAACCTGAATCAGTGTAAGGAACAACTAAGATTGTCTTTTTATCAATACCATTGACATCTTGTAAATTCCGTAATATCTTAACTCGTCCTTTCACCTGACCATGACTAGCGGGAATCCCAACTAAAATTCGATCAGAAGTATCAATACTTTGGGTGATGGGATGGGGTGGATTATTTCCATACACTAATGCGGGAACTTGAGTAATTTGGTGATCTTGGACAAATTTGATCCGTCTAGTTTGAATTATTTCAGCTAATTGATTATTTAAATCTAAATCACCACCCGCTACTAAACGGCGGATTTCGTCTAATTCCAGAAAAAAGATGTCTCCCGCTTGCTCTAATAAACCGATATTTAGCCAAATGTTCTCTAAAGCTAAGATTGTCCAGCGCAATTCGGCTAATAATCGAGAATATACTTCTGTAACTCGTCCCTTGAGATCTACTCGTCGTTGAACAAAGCCTCCCCGTCGTTTGTGAGATTCTGGACTTTGCTCGTATTGTTCGCTTCCTTTAATTAATTGAATAAACAACTGTTGGACAATCTGGGGTTGTTCCCGCCAAGTAGGAACTGAAATATCAGTACCAACGGCGCTTAAATAAGCGTAATCTTCAAGTATTTCGTTGAAATCAGCTAAAATCTTTTTTCCATCGGGAGTTTCCCCTAATTGGGTAAATACTTGTTTTGCTTCAATATCTTCTGGTAAGATCTCTTTAGCTTCCGCAGCTAGTATTTGGAGCGATCGCAAGGAAGCAATTTCTGGAGTTACGCTGTAATCGATTTGGTCATCTTTTAATCCTAAAATGGACTGTCTCAAAGCCGCACTTATAGGTGTTAGAATGCTGTAATAAGTACTCTGGTGAAGCAGTTCCAAAGTTAAATCGAGTCGATTCAATAACTCAGATGAAGATAGTTCTTCGAGATCAGCATGAGCTAATTTGGCTAATCCGGGAATAAACCGTTGACGATAATCTTGCTTAAAGTCCTGTTCCAAGCGCATTTCTCGCTGTAATAATCTGGTTAATCCCGGTAAATTTTCCCAAGTTGAATCTAATGGGGGTTTGCTCATGTTTGCGCCCCTGGTTAAGAAATCTAAGCTCTCTGGTGGAAGTCCCATGCTGAGAAAAATCTCTCCAATGAGTGAGGCGTTAAAGTAAGCTCTGGAGTAATGTAGTGTAGCAGTGTCGGAAAAATCTAAATCTTGGGCGCGATCGCCTAAAACTAAAGTAAAAATTTCTCCCCAAACACCACAAGTCAAAGGACGATTAATTGACCAAGTTAGGGGATGGATCACGCCAGGAATTACTTCAGAAGCAATTTTGCGAGTCCAAATGGGTAAGAGAGTTGTAATTGGTCGAGATTGTAATACCCACAGGGTTTGACCGTCATATATCCATTCAATATCTTGTGGTGTACCATGATAACGGCGTTCTAAGCGTCTTGCTAAATAAGCTACTTGCTTAATCAGACTTTGGGGAACTTTGCCTTTTCCTTCAAATTGAATACAAGACAAGTTATCTTCACCTACAACAAATACTCGATATTGTTCCGGTGTCACCTTTCCTGAAACTACTTGTACAGGACTACCAGATACAGCTTCAATGACAATCGCTTCGCCTTGCTGTGCTAAAGGATCACGACTGAAAGCTACACCAGCAAACACACTCTGGACTTGTGGTTGAATCAGTACCGCCATTGCTCCATCTTTGACTCCCAGATTTTGGCGATACTGGACAGCGATGGGATCATCATAAGATTCTCTCACTTCGGCGATCGCTGCTTGTAATTGTCTTTTATTCGCGACATTGATGATTGTTTTATATTGTCCAGCAGCGGAAGCCTGAGCTGAATCTTCCCCAATCGCTGAGGAGCGAACTACTAAAGGTGATAATTCCGATGGTTGCAAAAAATTCAGCAGTAATATAGGATCACTGTCTGGCGACAATACCCATCCTTTTGGTACTGGATAACCCCAATGCTTAAGTTGTGAAAGCGTAGCCGCTTTTCCTCCATAAACAGTCGCATCTAATTTGTCGTCCAAAGAGATGATCGCTGATTCAGGAATGGAAGAGGGTCTGCGTAATCTTGGAGGAACTTCTGCTCCTAGAGCTAAGTCCATGTCATCAGGAATTTGAGTGTAAATCCAGCCAAGTAATCCAGCTAAAGTAAAAGTAGCCAGGATTGTGGGTAAATCATTAGCATGAAAGATAGCTACAAATAGGGGAAATATGACCAAAACCCCAAACTTCATCGTTTCTCGGGAGCGAAAAATCATAAACCCAAGGGCTGAGATTAAAGTTACCCATAGAGCTATTATGGGATCGTGAGCAATAAATCCCCAAACTACATTTGTTGTTCCCGCTCCTCTTGTAGCAATATATCTACCTGTGACTAAGCAGATGAGTGCGACTACCTCCCAAACTGGTTCTGTGGGAAAGCAGCTATGAGCGATGATGACAGCTAAAATTCCTTTCACTGCTTCCGATATCACAGCCAAACTACCAACCACTCTACCACCCTGGTAAAAAGCAGCGGAAACACTAATATTTCCAGTACCAATTCTGGCTAATTGCTTTTTTTTCAGAGCGTATGTTATCCAAGATATTAGTGGTACTGCTCCTATTAGCGGACAAGCAATTAATATAAAAATAATACCCCAAAAATTAGACATTTACTATGGATCTTAGATTTCAAACTGATAAATAACCTTAACCTTTTTTATCTCAATTAATTATAATCTATGATTAACACTGGACAAGAAGGGAGTTGGAGTGTCTTGTCTCTCCACAAAGCTTTCTCGCCAGTGTCTAATTAAATGAATATTGATTCTAATTTAGCGCGTATGCAGAATTTAATGCCCAAATTATGAGCACCGCAATTGAACCTAAGAGTAATATAGTAGAAATAGTTACTACCTTTGGAGAATCTGCACCAGCAAATTTCATAATTCCGCGATTTAGATCGGACATAGCTTGCAAAAGCCTCCTTTTTTGAGAGTGCTAGTTTATCCGTCTTGATTGTATTCCTTCCTGATCGATTATGGGGTTAAATTCTGATAAATTGTCATAATGATCTAAGCTGATAACTACTAAATACTTTTACTCCCTTTTAGGAATTCCTAGAACTATGGCGCGTCTAGCACTGCTGAGTGTATCTAACAAAACTGGTATAACTGACCTAGCTCGTAGCTTGGTGAAAGAATTTGGCTTTGAGATTATTAGCAGTGGAGGAACAGCCAAAGCTCTACAAGATGCAGGAATCCCTGTAACGAAGGTTTCTGCTTATACTGGTTCCCCAGAAATTTTAGGTGGTCGCGTAAAAACTCTCCATCCCCGGATTCATGGAGGAATCCTGGCGCGACGGGATATAGAACAAGATTTAATCGATTTGGCAAATAACCAAATCAATCCGATTGATTTGGTCGTAGTCAATCTTTATCCATTTACACAAACGATCGCCCAACCCAATGTCACTTTATCTGAAGCAATTGAGCAAATTGATATTGGTGGACCAGCTTTATTAAGAGCCTCAGCCAAAAATTTCGCCCATTTGACAGTATTGTGTGATTACGCTCAATATGCTGAATATTTGGACGAACTGCGCCAATATGATACGGTATCTTGGGAATTTCGCCAAAAATGTGCGCTTAAGGCATTTTCCCATACTGCTAATTATGACAGTGCGATCGCCGCTTATCTCGCCCAAACCCAATCATTACCCACGCAATACGTTCTATCTGGGGAAGAAATACAAACTCTCCGCTATGGAGAAAATCCTCACCAAAAAGCTGTCTGGTACAAAACGGGAATTGAACCTACAGGATGGGGAACTGCCACAAAATTACAAGGTAAGGAACTCAGTTATAATAACTTAGTCGATTTAGAAGCAGCTAGACGGATCATCGCTGAATTTACAGATAGTTCCGCAGCAACAATCATTAAACATACTAATCCTTGCGGTACGGCTGAGGCTGAGGATATTCATACAGCATATCAAAAAGCTTTTAATGCTGACTCTACATCAGCTTTTGGTGGAATAGTCGCTCTCAATCGCCCCATCGATCAGTTGACAGCCACAGAATTAACTAAAACTTTTTTAGAGTGTGTCGTCGCACCTGGTTGTACACCGGAAGCAGCAGAAATTCTTGCCCAAAAGGGTAATGTGCGTGTTTTGGTTTTACCTGATTTACTTCATGGTCCACAAGAAACAGTCAAAGCGATCGCTGGTGGTTTCTTGGTTCAGTCATCTGATGATGTCATCGCTGACCCCACTCAATGGCAAATTGTCAGTCAACAACAACCCAATGCTGATGATTTAACAGAATTATTATTTGCTTGGAAAGTGTGCAAGCATGTTAAATCAAATGCAATTGTAATTACTCGCGATCGCACAACTCTTGGAATAGGTGCTGGTCAAATGAACCGCGTTGGCTCTGTCAAAATAGCTTTAGAACAAGCAACAGGGAAGACCCAAGGAGGATATTTAGCTAGTGATGGTTTTTTCCCTTTTGATGATTCTGTGAAAATAGCCGCTGCTGCTGGAATCAGAGCGATCGTCCAACCTGGAGGTTCCATACGGGATAAAGATGTGATTCAAACTGTGAATCAGCTAGGTTTGATCTTGGTATTTACCGGAATACGCCATTTTTTGCATTAGGAAAAATTAAGTTTTATATTTATTCCCCAATCTACTTGCCAATTCTGAACTCAAGTGATAATATGACCTCGTGTGTGAGGAGCAATTTTGAATCATAAAAAGCGTTTGGGGTGGAAACATGGTAACACTCCCAGATGCTTTTTTGTTTTTAATTGCATTTAAACTCGACAATCCATATCCAAAAAATTTGCTTGCTTTTAATCGGAAGTAATGATATGATTAAATAGTGTGTGAGGAGTAAATTTCAAAAAAGCACTTGGGGTGGAAACACGGTAACACTCCCAGGTGCTTTTTGAATTAATATTCATAATTATATTCGTCCGCTTTTGCTAAACCATGAACGCACAAAGAGGAAAAGTTTACCTCATCGGTGCTGGTCCAGGAGATATAGACTATCTAACTGTTAAAGCTAGTCGTTTATTAACTACTGCTCAAGTCTTGGTTTACGATGCTTTAGTAGATCCAAAATTATTGGATTGTGTATCATCTGATTGTCTAAACCTAAACGTCGGTAAACGTGGTGGTCAAACCAGTACCGCTCAATCTGATATTAATCGTCTATTGATCAAACATTGCTCCGAAGGTAAACAAGTTGTCAGACTAAAATCAGGAGACCCCTTTATCTTTGGGCGATGTACTTCGGAAATTGGAGCTTTAAGAGCATCTGGTTGTGAGTTCGAGGTTGTCCCAGGAATTTCTTCAGCCTTAGCAGCACCCTTATTCGCGGGAATTCCTCTAACCGATCCAGTTTTGAGTCGATGTTTCACCGTATTTACAGCCCATGATCCAAATATATTGGATTGGGAAACCCTAGCCAGAATAGAGACTCTGGTAATTTTGATGGGAACGCAAAATTTAGCAGAAATCGTCCATCAGCTACTCAAACACCACCGATCAACATCTACACCCATCGCCATTATCAAGGACGCTGGAACTTCACGCCAGGAAATTTGGGATGGGGAGTTAATCAATATTCTCAGAAAAACGGCTGGTTTATCTCTATCTCCAGCGGTAATTGTTGTAGGTGAAGTTGTATCCCTGAGCAAATACTTGTAATCTAGGAAAATAAACCGTTTGCAATTTTTTGCTAGATCCTACCCGTGGATATTCATCCTTCCTCTTCCCCCCTGGCTGGTAAAACCATTTTAGTGACTCGTTCCGCTGGACAGTCGAGTCAGTTCAGCGATCGCCTCACCTACAATGGAGCCAGAGTCATTGAAATGCCAACTTTAGAGATTGGACCGCCTAGTAGTTGGCGAGCTTTAGATCAAGCGATCGCCGATCTCAAAACTTTCCATTGGTTAATCCTCACTTCTACCAATGGTGTAGACTATTTTTTTGCTCGACTCAACACCCTCAAGATAGATATTCAGGTTTTAGCTCAAATCAAAATTGCTGTAGTTGGTGAAAAAACGGCTCAAAGTCTCCAACAAAAAGGCTTACAACCAGATTTTATTCCGCCTAACTTTGTTGCTGACTCCTTAGCAGAACATTTTCCCGAATTATTAGCAGGGAAGAAAATATTATTTCCCCGTGTAGAAAGTGGTGGTAGAGAAGTTTTAGTTAAAGAATTAGCTGTTAAAGGCGCGGAAGTAATAGAAGTCCCTACTTACGAATCTTGCTGTCCGCAAAACATTTCCCCTGATGCTGAATTTGCTTTAATCAATCGCACCATAGATGTAATTACCTTTGCTAGTTCCAAAACAGTCAAATTTTTCGCTCAGATAACAGCCAATATCCAGTCTCTTCATTCAGAAACCTACTTGGAGGGAGTTTGTTTAGCTTCCATTGGACCCCAGACTTCCAAAACTTGCTATGAAATATTTGGTCGTGTAGATGTAGAAGCTGAGGAATATACTTTAGAGGGTTTAACCCAAGCTTTGATTAATTGGAATACGAGAACATGAGCAAAAGGTTGATTGGATTAACTGGAGGTATCGCGACAGGTAAGACAACTGTAGCTGATTATTTAGCAAGTGCTTACCAGTTAGCAATTTTGGACGCAGATATTTTTGCGCGAGAAGCAGTATCTTTGGGTTCGCCAATCCTACAGGCGATCGCCCAACGTTATAGTCCAGAAATCCTTCTACCAGATGGAAACCTAAATCGGTCAAAGCTGGGAGAAATCATCTTCCAAAATTCAGCAGAACGCCAGTGGTTAGAAGGACTCATACACCCATACGTCAGAAATTGTTTCCAGCAGAAGATCGCTCAATCCACAGATCCGACATTAATTCTCGCCATTCCACTGTTATTTGAAGCGGGAATTACCGATTTAGTCACAGAAATTTGGGTAGTCTACTGCTCACCTGAACAACAGGAACAGAGATTGATTCAACGCAATCATCTCACACCGGAGCAAGCTAGAGCCAGAATCAACAGTCAATTACCTCTATCGGAAAAAGTAGCTTTAGCTGATGTGGTTTTGGATAACTCCTCTACTATTATAGAACTTTTGGAGCAAATCGATTCAGCTTATATTAAATTTATTCAGGGCGATCGCTAGAAAGCTAGAAAAAAGCCAGTACTGTTTGTATTTTACTTAAACCTCTTTCTTCCCTTAAGCGCACAACAAGGAACGTTTAATCTCGTTATCTCTCTGCGGTAAGTCACTACTTTAGTTTATAAACAGTCTCTTATACAAGCTATGTATTTAATCCCAAACCCGTTGAATACTATAGTAATCAAAGGCTAAATCTCGACTTAAAATAGGAATTTTTTCTACTATAGCCTGTGCAATTATAAGCCGATCAAAAGGATCATTATGAAAGAAGGGTAGAGAGGAAATAATAGCCAGATGATTCAAATTAATTGGGAGTAATTCAAAATCCTCCAGTTTGAGTTTTTGTTGAATATAGTCTTCTAATGGTAAGGGTAAAGTTAGTTTGTTTTTGCTTTGTTTAATTGCCATTTCCCACACAGTTGCTAAACTGATTAATTTTTGATCCTTAACATACTCCATATATATTTGTGCAGTGTTACTTAATTTAGGATCGCCAGAAAAAAACCAAATCAAACTATGGGTATCTAACAATAATTTCACTACATATAATCCTTAAATTCTTCTAAAGGTTCATCATAATCATTAGTAATAGAAATTAAACCTTGATCGCTACCAAAAAGCGGAGGACGTTTGGGTACGGGTTGTAGCGAAACCAATTTCACTATTGGTTGATTGTTTTTGGTGATAATAATTTCTTCACCATCGACCGCTTTTTCAATTAAAAATAATATTTGAGAAAGGGCTTGGTTAATATCGATTGTTTTCATTGTTTAATCTCCAGCCTCAACCTTCTAACTATTCGAGGTTATTTCCATTTTACTACATTTCTTATTGATTGAAAGTCGCTAAAACACCCTATTTGCTGGTTTTGCCATAATTTTATCCTGGACGTAGTTGTTATTGGCTTAGGCGAAACGTCTGCTTCCCCTTCGAGACTTTCCCTTGATCATCCGCCTACAGCATCGCGCTTATTGGAAATGTAATGACTGATTAATCAGCGTTGAAGTCCATTACCTTCCCAACAGCGACTTAGTAACTTGACCCTAATTCCTCAAAGAAACTCTAAGAATTTGAGGATTTTTGGCTCAGTTCCTGGATAAATTGGCGGATTTCCTCAAGAGAGTTGCTCAAAATGATTTGAGGTATAATCATATCTATCTGTTTCTCGTTAGTAATTGGGGTAATTTGCGGCATCAATTCCAATCCCGGATTACCACATTTAGTGAGTAAGACACTTGCAATACTCTCTAACTTCCCCTCTAACTTCCCCTCTACCTTACCTTCAGTTAAAATCTGTTCATACCAAGGCGATTCACGTAAAACAGCCATATCCCACCTCATGATTTCTGTAACTACACTGCTCTTTAATACAAAACTAGCAAAAAAAGCTAGTACTGTCTCGAATTGACTTAAGTCTCTATCATCTCTGATGATGTTCAGTGCTTCTCGAATGGTACATTCGTCATTTCCTCCTTTCAAGACGGGTACAAATGGTAGCAAGGATAACAAACCTTGGCTAAAAGCAATATCTGCATCTACTTCCCACAGATTGATTACGCGATAATCTTGTATTGCTCTTAATCCTTGAAACGTTGAATTATAACTTGTAGGTATGATTTCTGCTTCGTCTTCCTTGTTGGGGAGAATATTAATTAGCACCGTATAAGTGGGTAATTTATATTTCTCCTCTGCTAGACCCGTGTAACAACGCATTCTCCTGGGCATAATATTCTTGTAACGCAATTGTACTTCATTCACTATGAGAAATTCCCCTACTTCGGGGTTGGAGGCGCGAATTAATACATCTCCTTGGCGACTTATCCACTGAAATTCGCTGGAAAATATGTCGCTAACGGTAATTTCTGAGAATTGTGTTACCCATTTCGCCCAATTTTCTGGTGCGAGACTAATTAAGCTTTTAGCACTGAGATCTGCTGGTTTTGCCATGATCTTATCCTGGACATATTTATTGGCTTAGGCTAGAATGAAAATCTAACTACTAAGTCCAAGCTAGCAAAAAAAGCTAACACCGTTGGCGATTGATCTAAAACTCTATCTTCCCTTGAGCGAGAAATAAGGAAAGTAGTAATTTTGGGTTTATTCTATATCTCTTCTCGGACTACCAGATTGCGAATTCATCAACTAGAATTACCTACAATACAATCTAGATAACCTGAAAAAAGACAAATTCTCTCCCCCCAGACCAGCACGGGCCCATTAGCGAAGCGTTAGCGAGGAACGAGCGTCAGGGAGAGAATATACGACCTTAAAACTTTCCCTCTCAGTGGTATCTCAACGTAAGGGGAAAAGATGAAGGAAGATGCTTCTAATAATAATTAAAATCTTGACTAATTTTCCTCTTCCTGGAGATAGAGATTATTATGAGGGATTTGCTGAATATATCATGATCGTCTAAATAAATATCATCCCAAAGAAGGAGGAGGCGTTTTGTGGGAGCATCTAGAATTAAAGGAACATTCAATCAATTTGATCTACTCTTGGTAATTGACATCAAGGAGACGTTATTGAATGCAATATTCTCTCCCGTTATGGCCGTGCGGTAAGCCACTGCGTTGGGCGGGTTCCCTGACTTGAAGCAAGTGGCGCACCCGAAGGGCTGTGGCGGGAGAGAATTTGCCTATTTTTCTATTTTCCGCCTACTCCCCTACATTTCTCCTCCGACTACCACATTGCGAATCCGTAAACTAGGACCACCGCAACCTACAGCTAAACCATTCTGTCCACCTTTACCACAACCACCAGATTCATCCCAATAGAAATCATCTCCAATTGCTTCAATATCCGCCAAAGTTTGGAATACGTTTCCTGAAAGTGTCACATCCTTAACTGGTTCAGCTATTTTACCATTTCTAATCATCCAAGCTTCCCCAGCACTGAAAGTAAACATTTCTCCATTGGTCATTCCTCCTAACCAATTACGAGCGTATACTCCCGTCTTAATTCCAGTAAATAAATCCGCTACAGGAGTTTTACCCCGCTCAATCCAAGTATTTGTCATTCTGACAATGGGATTATAATAGTAACTCAGACAGCGCGCATTACCAGTTGGTACTTCATCCAATTTACCAGCGGTTTCCCTAGAATGTAAGCGTCCGACTAAAATTCCATCTTTGATTAGTTGTGTTGTTGTCGCAGGTGTACCTTCATCATCATAAAAATAACTACCCCGATGACCACTCAGAGCCGCACCATCAAAAATTTGGAGGTCTTGGGGACCAAAGCGCCGACCAATAGTCATAACTTCCAAGAGATCGGGATTTTCATAAGCCATATCGGCTTCCGAAAGATGTCCAAAGGCTTCATGGACAAATAAACCAGTCAGAATGGGATCGATAACTACAGTATATGTATTCCCTTTCACTGCTGGTAATGTGAGGGCTGAAACTGCTCTTTGAGCAGCGCTTTTCACTTGGGTATCTAGATCGGTTAAGTCTTCATAAGCTTTGCGAGAACCCATTGTTTCTCTACCTGTTTGAACTGTGTCCCCAATTCTCGCAGTCGCCGCAAACCGCATTTCCATATCTACCCAAGATTGCTCAATTAAAGTTCCTTCCGATGAAGCTAGAATAATTCTCTGGGAGCTATCACCATAACGGACTGATGTGGTGGTGATACAAGGGTCAACGCTTTTGAGTAAATTGGTGTAGCGATCGCACAGTTCTTTTTTCTGCTGGAGAGAAACTTGGCGGGGATCGACTCCTGTAAGAGGGAGTTGACAGACATCTTGTACAGGGTCGATGGGAGCTAAAATAGTTTCCTCATCCCCGACAATCCGCGCCGAGTAAATTGCTTCTTCGATGCGTTCTGTAATTGTCGCCAATTGGTTAAAACTGCTCAAACCCCATCCGCCCTTATAGCAAGCACGGATATGTCCACCAACGGAAATACCTTCACTGAGAGTTTCCAGGCGATCGCCCCGCAATAGAATATCGGTTTTTTCCGACTCTTCCAAACGAATCATCAGATAATCTACCCGCGAGGAGTAAGCAGCAATTAGATCAGTCAGTAAACTTTGTGCGTCAGCGATTTTGGTTGGCATTTTAGCAATTCACCACAGCGAACTTATTATATATTCTCCCAATATATTGTCCAAATTTTTTAGCAAATTCGCCACTTGTTCACAATATTGACATAATACCATATTCAATAGATTGAAAAAAATTCTATGTCACGCAATCATCCTGAAATTTTTGTCCAAATGTAACGCACCATGGGTCGCGAAATTCCGGTGCGTTACGCTGTTGAAGACAGCAACCTACAGGTTACTTCTAATTATCATATGAGTAATCTTCTGGTTTACACTTTTCACAGTGCTATTGATCGCTGTGGGTTTGCGGTATCTAGTATTGGATAAATGTCTGACGTAGCTCACATGTCTCCTAGAAATAGTTTTTGCTAAATGTCGAGTAGAAGTAGATTTATAATTCCCCTGATTGACGCGAACAGCTTTATGAGCTAGAGGAGTTACAGATCTGGTAAAACTCAGACATTCTAGGATTCCAGTCCTGGGGTTGACCCAATAATCGAGACAACTTGGTATTTGGTCTGGTGTTTGGGCGAAAACCCGACTCGACCCAGGAATCACCTCTGATAGAGGGAACATCAAGAGTACCATTCCAGCCCAAACAACTGATAGATAACCAATATTCGATTTATCCATTTTTCGATCTTTCGCTAAATAATATGGTGAGACCATAATTATTTTAGTAATAATCTGCTTATAAGCTATTGGTTGTGACCCCCATAGCTCATTAAAGCAACCATTAATTATCGTTATCTTTTAAGTAGCAAAAACGGAGGAAATATTTATGGCATATAGTGATTTTACAGTTGTTAGGGTAAAACAGACATTTGGAGTACAAACCATAGAAGGAGAGCCATTTTTTCCCGAAATCTCCCCAGTCGCACCAACTTCCACGTTGTTAGAAGTATTACAAGAAAATCTGCCCCTTGCAGCGGCGCTACCGAGTGAGAAAGCCAAATCCGAACTACTAATTAGCCCTATTTTAGTGGAAGTTCGCAAGATACTCAAACATCAAGTGAGTCTGTTTTCAGGACAGGATTTTACGGTGAATGCTGAAGTTGGACTAACTGGGATTTGTGATTTTCTGATTAGCCGATCGCCCGAACAGTTAGAAATTGAATGTCCAGTAATTGTGATAGTAGAAGCCAAAAAAGCAGATATTAACAGCGGAATGGGCCAATGTATGGCGGAAATGATCGCAGCACAGCAATTTAACCAGCAGACAGGAGAAGCAGCGCAACCAGTTTATGGTTGTGTTACTAGTGGGCTGTTATGGCGATTTCTGAAACTTGTAGATCAGCGCATGATCGTGGATCTTAAGGATTATCCTGTGGAACCCGTATCAAATTTGCTAGGAAAACTAGTTTGGATGTGTGGGGAGGGGGAGATTGACACTTCATTGATACCCCGCTGCTTGTAGTGAAAATAAAGTAGCATATTGTCCTCCTGCTTGTAATAAGTCCTCATGGGTTCCCTGTTCAACAATTTCCCCAAGTTCTAGTACGAGAATTTTGTCAGCCATGCGCACTGTAGAGAAACGATGAGAGATTAAAAAGACCATTTGCTCTTGAGTACGAGTACGAAAATGATTGAAAATATCAAATTCTGCTTGAGGGTCTATGGCTGATGTCGGTTCATCTAGAACTAAAATATCTGCGTCTCTTCGCATAAATGCGCGGGAAAGAGCAATTTTTTGCCATTGACCGCCTGAAAGCTCTTGTCCATTAAACCATTTACCCAATTGCGTCTGAAAGCTGTCTGGTAAAGCTTGAATAAAATTCAACGCCATACCTTTTGCAGCGGCGTTTTCCCATTCCAGTGCTAATTCTATTTTCTCCACATCGCCAATTCCAATATTTTCCCCAGCGGTGAACTGGTAGGGAATAAAATCTTGAAATATCACTCCCATGCGTCCCCTTAAAACATCTAAATCCCATGCTTGTAAATCTAAACCATCTAATGTAATTCTTCCAGAAGTGGGAGTATAGAGTCTAGTCAGCAGTTTGATTAATGTGGTTTTTCCTGAACCATTTCCACCAACGATCGCTATTTTTTCTCCTGGCTTGAGATGAAACGAAATATTTTTCAGAGCTAGTTTGTTGGTTCCTAGATAAGCAAAGGAGACGTTTTCAAACCGAATCCCATCTTCTGGTAAAGTCCCTTGGGTCGCTTTTCCTCTCGCTGATGAAATTTGTGTCTCTAAAAACTGGTATAAATTTGCTAAATAGAGATTGTCTTCATATAATCCTCCAATATTCGCCAGAATAGTAGAAACTGTGGACTGTCCTTGGCTAAATACCGCGAGATACATAGTCATATCTCCCAAAGAAATTTTCTCTAGCACCGTTTCCCAAACAATCCACCCATAGGCAAAATAAAAAGTGGTGGTACTGAGCAAATTCAACAGATAACTCCACACACCTTGTTTGATAGTTAAGTCTCGCTGTTTGCTATAGTATCGATGAAATAAATTTTGATGTCGCTCTACCAACATATTCCCTAACTGGTAAAGCTGGATTTCCTTAGCAAATGTGTCAACAGTGAGCAAATTTTCTAAATATGTTTGTTTGCGCATTTCAACCACTTGCTTTTTCAACAAGCGAAATGTCTCCTCTGCAAATTTCGTCTCCGCTATGAACACTGGTAATGCTGCAAAAATCAGCATGAACACGGCGAAGGATGAAAATTTGACTAACAAAAACCCATAGGTAACTAAGGATAAGCCACTTTGGATCAAGCTAAAAATACGAACGATCAAAGATAAGGGACGAGAAGATGCTTCTTTTCTGGCGTTGACTAATTTGTCGTAAAACTCTGTATCTTCAAAATGTGCTAATTCCAGAGTGATCGTTTTGCGCAGAATCAGGGAGATAACTTGTTGATTGAGGAGCGATCGCAGCAAGGATTGACAAATACTAATTCCTCGCTGACAAATAGAGGATAAAGCCACAGCAATGGCTGACAAACTAACGTATAACAGGGGAAGATAGATATTGTAACTATGATTTGGGTGAAGGGGTATAGGATGACGCATCTGAATCACAGTATCGACAATTAGCTTACCCAAGTAGGCGATCGCTCCTGGTAAAAGACCAGCAATTAAGGTTAAACCAGCGATAATCATCGTCAAATAGCCGTTAGTAGTCCAGACTAAGCGTAATGCTCGCCCACTATATCGGAATACCTCTAGAGCTTGATACAGAGTTTGCACCTTTTGACGAAGTTTCATAGGGTAAACCTTAAAATTTGACTGTAAAATCTGGTTTGCGTCTCTTGTGACTGTAAGAATCAGTTCAGCCAGATTAAAATCAAGCGGAGTGCTCTACCAATAAAGATCTTCCACAAAAAATAAAGTTGAGTTTTGGATGAAGTTAAAAGTTGGGATTAATGGATTTGGTCGGATTGGACGGCTTGTGGTACGAGCAGGACTGTCTAATCCCAACATTGAATTTGTGGGAATTAACGACTTAGTACCTCCTGATAATTTAGCATACCTTTTAAAATATGATTCTACTCATAGTAGATTCAAGGGTAATGTAGTAGCTAAAGCGGATGGTATAGAAATTGATGGACATTTTATTCCTTGTGTATCCATCAAAAACCCGGCTGAGTTACCTTGGGGTAAATTAGGCGTTGATTACGTTGTAGAGTCTACAGGATTATTTACAGACTACGCCGGATCTGAGAATCACTTAAAAGCAGGTGCGAAACGAGTAGTGATTTCTGCTCCCACAAAAGATCCAGATAAAGTCAAAACGCTGGTTGTAGGGGTGAATCACCAGTTATTTGATCCAAGACAGGATTTGATCGTCTCCAATGCTAGCTGTACTACAAATTGTTTAGCTCCTATCGCTAAAGTGATTAATGATAACTTTGGCTTGTCTGAAGGTTTGATGACTACAGTTCACGCCATGACAGCTACTCAACCTACAGTAGATGGACCAAGTAAAAAAGACTGGCGTGGTGGTCGGGGTGCGGTTCAAAATATTATTCCTGCTTCTACAGGCGCAGCCAAAGCTGTAGCTCTAGTACTTCCAGAGTTGAAGGGTAAGTTGACTGGTATGGCTTTTCGGGTTCCGACACCGGATGTTTCTGTGGTTGATCTTACCTTTAAAACTGCTACTGCTACTAATTACAAAGATATTTGTGCTGCAATGCAAAATGCTGCTGCTGGTGAATTAGCAGGTATTTTGGGCTATACAGATGAAGCTGTCGTGTCAACTGATTTTCAAGGTGATGCTCGCTCTAGCATCTTTGACGCAGGTGCGGGAATTGAACTAAACGCCAATTTCTTCAAAGTTGTCTCTTGGTATGACAATGAATGGGGTTATTCCAACCGTGTTGTTGATCTGATGTTATCTATGGCGCAGCAAGAGTAAGAAACTGTTTGGTCCCTATTTCCTCTCCACGGCTTAACCAGGTGTATCAGATAGTTGTTACTACATTTTTATATGCGTAGAACCAAAATCATCTGTACTGTTGGACCTGCTACTGCTGCTCCGGAAAAGTTACAAGCTTTGGTAGAAGCAGGAATGAATGTCGCTCGCTTGAATTTCTCCCATGGTGCTTATGAGGTTCACGCACAAACTTTTCATCATTTACGGCGCATTTCTCAAGAGTTAAACAAACCGATCGCAATCATCCAAGACTTATGTGGTCCCAAAATTCGTTTAGGGAAGTTACCACCAGAGGGATTGATGTTAGCAACTGGTAGTGAGGTAACTTTCCTTTTACAAGAAAAGGGTGAAAGTGTGGACGAGTTACCTTTACCTTTACCTACTCTCTTCGCCATGATGCGAATAGGTGAGCCAATTCTGATTAATGATGGTCGGGTAAAGTTAACTGTAACTAGCCGTGATGCTGATACAATTCGTGCTTATGTGAATATTGGTGGTTTGGTATCGAGTCATAAAGGGGTAAATTTACCCGCAACTCCCCTACCTGTGAGTTCGATTACCGAAAAAGATCTCATGGATTTGCGTTTCGGTATTCAACTGGGTGTTGATTGGGTAGCTATTTCTTTTGTGCGATCGCCCCAGGATTTAGAACCCGCACGGCGGATGATTGAAGGTGCTGGTTCATCTATCAGAATAATTGCTAAAATTGAGAGAGCAGAAGCCGTAGAAAAAATAGACGAAATCATCAAAGTGGCTGATGCGATTATGATTGCGCGGGGCGATCTAGGAGTGGAAGTACCTATCCATAAAGTTCCCCTGATTCAGAAGGATATTACCCACCGATGCAATCATGCTGGTAAGCCTGTGATTACCGCGACGCAAATGCTAGAATCAATGATTAGCGCTCCCGACCCTACCCGTGCGGAAGCGACTGACGTGGCTAATTCTATCTTGGACGGTACCGATGCTGTAATGCTTTCTGGCGAAACCGCTGTAGGAGAATTTCCCATAGCCGCAGTGCAAACAATGCATAATATTGCGATGCAAACAGAAAAAGCGATTCAAGAAGGAAGTAGACATAGTTGGAATAGTCAGCATGGTAGTCGTAGCGTTACAGAATCCGTCGCTCAAGCAGTTTGTCGCATTGCTTATGAAACTGGAGCCAAAGCAATTCTTTGTAATACCAGTTCTGGAAGTACCGCCAAACTAGTCTCAAAGTACCGTCCTAGTACTCCGATTATTGCTCTTACCCCGGAAGAGATCACCTACCGTCAGTTAGCGCTATCTTGGGGTGTAGAATCTTTACTGATATCAGAAGTTCATAATGCAGAAGAGATGTTTCAGGGTGTAGTTAATACTGTAGTTAAGAGTGGATTTGTCCAGGAGGGTGACAAAGTGGTAATTACATCGGGAGTTCCCATTGGGATGTCAGGAACAACTAGTTTAATTAAAGTGCATTCTATCTAACAGCCAATTCAGGGGTAACGGGTCTAAAATAATGCTGTGGCTATGCTGCAATTATTTCCATTAGCCCAAACATTCTAAAGAATTGCCAAAATCATCACTAGTGTAACCGAAGAAAAAGTTAAAAAAATAGGGGATTAGCTAAATCCTAAACCTAAAAAATCATGGAGTAATTTATGTCTAAGAGCTTACTAGAACAATTGCGACAAGTAACAGTCGTAGTATCAGATACTGGAGATATCCAAGCGATCGAAAAGTTCAAACCCCAAGATGCTACTACTAACCCCTCCCTGATTACCGCTGCGGCCCAAATGCCCGAATATCAGGATATTGTTGATCAAACTTTACTTAAGGCGAAACAAGATGCTGGTACTCAAGCCAGCCAAACCGAAGTTGTGTCTTTAGCTTTTGACCGATTAGCGGTTTCTTTTGGCTTGAAGATTCTGCAAATTATTCCCGGTCGCGTATCTACAGAAGTGGATGCTCGTTTATCTTATGATACGGAAGCTACTGTAGCGAAAGCTAGGAATTTAATTGCTCAGTATAAAGCAGCTGGTATTTCTCCTGAGCGGATTTTGATTAAAATCGCTGCTACTTGGGAAGGGATTCGGGCGGCTGAAATCCTGGAAAAAGAAGGTATTCACTGTAATTTAACGCTGTTATTCGGTCTTCACCAAGCGATCGCCTGTGCGGAAGCTGGTGTCACCTTGATTTCTCCTTTCGTTGGTCGGATTTTAGATTGGTACAAGAAAGATACTGGTAGAGATAGCTATCCCCCAGAGGAAGACCCAGGAGTGTTGTCTGTAGCTAAAATCTATAACTACTACAAAAAATTTGGTTACAAAACCGAAGTTATGGGAGCTAGCTTTCGTAACATTGGCGAAATCACTGAATTAGCTGGTTGCGATTTACTTACCATTTCCCCTGCATTATTGGGCGAATTGCAAGCTACGATTGGCGAACTACCTCGCAAACTCGATCCCAGTAAAGTGGCTGGTCTGTCAATTGAAAAAATCAACCTTGACAAAGCTACTTTTGATAGTATGCATCAAGCTGACCGCATGGCTAATGACAAGCTAGCAGAAGGTATCGAAGGTTTTACCAAAGCCTTGATTTCCCTAGAGAAGTTACTCGCAGAAAAACTCACTTATCTACAAAGTGAAACAGTAACCGCCCTTTAGGATTTACCATATATTTAGGGGGAGGAGTACTCCCTCTAGATATATCAGAGTATTACCCCTATATGTAGAATCAAACTGCGGCTAACTCAGGTTTAGGACGCTTGCTATGACGAATATTAGCGATCGCCTCAGCATAATCCTTAGCTTTAAACACAGCAGAACCTGCGACAATCGCATTAGCTCCCGCTTCCAAAACTTGCCAAGTATTGTTAGCTTTCAATCCTCCATCCACTTCAATCCAAGGATCAAGACCGCGCTCATTAAAAATCTGACGCAGCTGACGGATTTTAGGAACTACACCTGGAATAAAGCTTTGACCACCAAAGCCAGGGTTAACACTCATAATCAAGACCAAATCGCATAGGTCAAGCACATATTCAATCAATTCCAAAGGTGTAGAAGGATTAAGCACTACACCAGCTTGCTTTCCTAATTCCTTGATTTGTCCCAGAGTCCGATGGAGATGTGGAGAAGCATTATGTTCAGCGTGGACAGAAATAATATCAGCACCTGCTTTAGCAAAATCTTCCACATATTTTTCTGGTTCCACAATCATCAAGTGGACATCTAATGGTTTGGTTGTTACTGGACGAATTGCTTCCACAATCAAAGGACCTATGGTAATATTAGGTACGAAACGACCGTCCATTACATCAACGTGAATCCAATCTGCTCCAGCTGCGTCAACAGCACGAATTTCATCACCTAGCCGACTAAAATCGGCGGATAATATAGATGGAGAAATAACAATAGACTTTTTAGATAAGTTTTGGGTCATGGCTAGCGATTTTTCAGCGTCTTCGTCGTGTGTACGTATTGTAACAAAATTTGGACTTTTGCGAAATTAGCGATCGCGAACTAATTTTCCCCCAATCTCCAGTGAGAAAACAGATTGAGAAATAGCGAAGCGCGAAAAAACGAGAATAATCTAATCATAGTTAATTTAAATGGAATCCCACTTTCAGTTAATCACCTTGCTGGAGCAACCAAGATTCTAAATCTGACACTGTGGAAAAATCGAACAATGCTTCTGCTAAAAATTCCACTTGCTCAATCGATAACTGTCTCACTTGCTCAGTTAATGGTAAATCTATCTCCCCAATCTGGCGATTGATTAAGCGCATGATTAGCCGTACTTCTCTTTCGATATCTTCTTGTCTAGTTTCTTGTATAGCTTCTTGTCTAGCCTTTTGTATAGCTTGTTCTAGGTCTTGTTGGTAAAGTGGTGCTAATCGCATAATCAACTCCCTATCATCTTCTTCTAATTCTTGATTGACTTGTAAGTGCTGTTGTAAATTATATAATACTTCTAGCGTCCCTTGGCGAAATGGATGATTTTCTGGTAACGATTCTAATTCATCAATTGCCTGTTTTTGTACGCTTCCCCTTCCCAGTATTCTTAGCCATAATGTCTCTTGAATACATGGTAACTGATGAATCGCTACTATTGCCGTCCTAATTTCTGTTCCTAAAAAGTATATCCCTGATAACCAACTTTCCTTAGATATTGCATGAAATCCTGATAATCTTCTTTTAGATGCTGTTGGTGTCAAGATCCACAATTGAGGAGTTTTAGCAGGTCGAAAACGGATTTTCTTCCGTTTTGCTCTCCGTCTTAATGCACCTCTTACATCTAGTATTTTTGACATGCAATCGCATATTTCTTCTGCTGAGACTGCATTACGATACGTCTCAAAAATAGCAGGTTTCCTAGCAAATTTACCCAGCAACCCAAGTGTATTTATGCTCATATTCTGTTTTGCAAATGGTGAAAACCAAATATCGATTTCCCGAATTTCCCCCGCTAATTTTTTGGAAGGTTTGACTTTCCCATAGGGCTTGAGCAATTTTTCTAAATAGTCTTTGGAGAACTGGTCGTAAACTTGTCTTGTCATAAAAACAAATTATGCTGAAATATCTGAAATCTCATTTTATCCAATTGGTAAATTTTTCCGATATATCTTATGAGAGATTTCGGCTATTAACTTAAAGCGTAACAGTAACAGTAGGAGCGCAAGGCCTTGCGCCCCTACCCCCCTCAACAGATGATTCTTGGTATTATTTCCAGCATACGGTGTCCCACTTTAAGTTAATAGCTCTGCAACAGCCAGAAGATGGAGCAATGCAAAAGATGGTAAAAACAGCCATCAAAATATTGAAAGGTACAATTTCTGAATTACCTACAGCAGTTCAGTTAGTTGAATCTTGTGGGAAACTATTACCTCTAATTACTAAGTTTTTCGGTTTACCCTAGAAATAGGTTCTATTATAAGCACTTCAGGTAATATATAAACATATCTTGATGAAACGCTTGATTTAGACAAAAATCTAACTCTCCTCCGTTACCAAACTTGAAACCGTTGCATGTACACCCATTCGGAAATGTCATAGTGATTAATTAATACATAATTGGTGTCTCACTCAATAGACAGCTAGATACTTTTAGCATAATGAGGTGGTGGAATGAATCAACTGAGGTTCAGCGGTGAAAGAGAAAATTTTATCCAAAGACGTTATGGAGTCCGCTTAGGTAAACGTTATGTTTTGGCTGCGGCTAGTCTTGTGTTTTTAGGTGTGCTTGGCTGTCCTCAGATTGATAACAGCCAAAATACAATACCTTCTTCTTTCATGATAGGCCCTGATCCTAATTTATCGGGTGAACAAGGACATTTTTAAAGCAAAGGATGTTTATACTCCACATTAGTACTAAATTAAGTTGGAAGGCTTAATTGACAGTACAATCAGAAGTATTCAGGGAATTTTGGCTTTCTGATTTTACCAGAATTTCTGGTGCGACGGCTTCGCCTGGATCAGATATTTCCATGTCGTTAATCCTTTCTAAGGGGCGAATAGCCGCGATCAGCGTTTTAATAATCACAGCACAGGGAACTGCTACAATTACTCCTAAAAGTCCACCAACTCTAGCTCCAGTCAACACAGAAATTAAAATCCAGACAGGATTTAAACCTGTAAAGTTACCTAAAATCCTGGGTGCAATCAGGTTTTCTAAAATTTGCTGGACAATTACCGCTGCTGCTAAAACTCTTGTTCCCATCCAGAAATCTTGTAAAGCTACTACTAATGTGATCAATACTATGCCTACACTCCCACCAAAGGGTATAAGAGCCATAATTCCAATCGTGAGCCCAAATAATAATCCAAAGGGCACTTTTAGCCATAGGAAGGCGGATATAAGTGCAGATGCCATACAAGTGGATAGGATAAGTTGCGTAATGAAAAAGTTTTGAAAGCTAATACGTACTGTGCGGGAAAAAGGATTACGTAATTTAGCTGGTAGCCATCCGACTAAACTTTCCCAAAGTTCGTGACCATGCTGTAATAGATAGAAGGTTAAAACCATTGTCAGCAGAAAGTCTAACAAACTAGTTAGAGTAAATACGGCTACACTCAGTACCTTTCCCGTGATTGCCTGTAACTGTCCTTTAACACGGTCATTTATTTGTATCAAAAGCGCATCTAGATTAATCGGTAAACCAAGAGCCTCGACTTTCTGGTTGAGGATCATCAACTGAGAGCGTCCAGAATCAATTAACTCTGGAATACGAGCTACTAGTTGCTGCGCCTGGGTTAAGGCTAGAGGAAACAGCGTCAACCCTAAAGCTAGTAAAATGGAAACAGCTAGCAAAAATACCAAAATGGCTACTTGTTCCCTTTTCGCTCCCTGCTGTTCCATCCAACTCACGGGATAGTTGAGCAGAAAAGCTAGCACAGAGGCTCCGACTAAAATAACAATCAGGGAATGAAAATAATTAAAAATTGAAGCGATCGCCCAACCATTCAGGACTAACATTGGCGCAAAAAGGACGATTGCACCTAGACGCACTATTGGTGTAAAAGTGTGCCACCAATCAAGGAGCTTACGTGTCTGCATGTTTCAGCTAATTACAGGATAAATAATCAATGGAATTCTGCCTTTCTAGATCTATTATCTCTGACTATAGGACGGTCATTCACTCTCGATAAATCTATGTTGAAAAAAAAACCAACTGATAACTACAATTTGACCGGGACAACTATCTCTAAAGTTGTACTACTTATGTATCTGATCCCCATATTTGGCTGTTTTCCCTCTCTATGGACTCTCAGTAACCTAAATGCTAGCCGAGAAGAAAAGGCAGCCAGTCGCTTATCCCTGACTTTAGGACTGACATGGCTTTTAAGTTATATGATGTTAATTACTAGTACAGCGACTGGGGATTTTTGGGCGCTGAGACTACAAATTCTGAACAGCCTACTTACTTCTGGCTATTTTTTGGTGAGTATTTGGCTGATTTTCCAAGTTATTCAAGGCAAATCAACAAAATTGCCTGGTTTTACTAGTTTGGCAACTAGATTTTGGCGGAAATAGTCAGATTGGACTTGTTTTAAGTTGTTTAGACTTTACTCTGCCAGAATTTTATGGGAGAGACAGCTTAATCTATTATTATCCTTATACAAATACTCTAGCATAAAAATACTTTGATCAATGTATTCAGGGAAATATTTGATTATTATAAATAATTAGCTATCATATTCTAAATTTATCTACAGAAATCATGTAGGTAAGGTACTGTGTTGTAGTTTACAAGCTACTTAGGATTCAAATGTGAGGAACTCTGTGACCAGTCAAAGAACATCCCCAGAAGGTAAACGATCAACTTCATCCAAAAACAACAACCCTCGCAAAGCTAAAACCAAGCGTTGGTTATGGTTTACTCTAGGTATGGGCGGGATTGCAATGGTATCAGGGATGGCAGGAGCATTACTGGCAGTTTCTTGGGATAGTACACCATTACAGCATAGTCATCTCAGCGCTACAGAAGCATCTGTTTTTGACGGCGATCGCATTTCTGGTGATGGGCTAAAATTCTCTCAGTTAACTCGTCCTGTGAATATTCTCTTACTAGGAATGAGTGTATTACCACCAGATGTGAAAAATCCGCCACCAGAAACTAAAAATCTCCGATATCAGGTACAGTTAAATTCTTTTGAAGGTCTCTCAGATGTCATGTTACTGCTGAGGTTTGATCCAGAAACTAAAAAAATAGTTATATTAGCTATTCCTAGAGATACTCGTATAGAAATTGAGAAACATGGTTTAAAAAAGATTAACGCAGCCAATGTTTATGGAGGTCCAGCACTGACTGCTAAAACTGTCAGCAATCTCTTAGATGGAGTAGGAATTGACCGTTATGTGCGGATTAATATTTTGGGGATGGGTCAATTGATTGATGCTTTAGGCGGAGTTAATGTCTATGTTCCTCGCGACATGAACTACCGAGATGATTCCCAGCATTTGTATATCCATTTAAAAGCAGGTGAACAACATCTTAATGGCGACCAAGCCCTACAGCTACTGCGTTTCCGCCATGATGCTCTGGGAGATATTGGTCGGATTCAGCGTCAACAATTAGTACTGCGGGCTTTAATTAATCAGGCTTTGACACCTAAAACTTTAACTGAATTACCACAAATTCTGAATACGATTAAAGATCACATAGACACTAATCTAACAGTTGAAGAGCTTGTTGCATTGTTTGGTTTTGGGGTACAAACAAAGCACTCGAATATGCAAATGTTAATGGTTCCAGGTCGTTTTAGCAATCTAAAAGAATTTGATGCTAGTTATTGGGTACCTAATCAGTCTGGTATTGATAAATTAATGTCTCAGTACTTCAGCTTAGGTTCGATTGCCCAAAGCCATAGCGGTATCAGTAAAGATCCCGCCCAAGTAAGAGTAGCAATTCAAGACAGTACAGGCAGCAACAATGCACATCTCCAAACATTGGTGAGGATGCTGGAAAAATCCGGTTATCGCAACATTTTTATCTCTAGAACTTGGAGTCAACCATTGGATGTAACTCATGTTGTTGCTCAAGATGGAGATACTGATAGTGCTGCATTAATACGTAATAGTTTGGGTTTTGGAGAAGTAACTGTAGAAAGCACAGGTAATATTAGCTCTGATGTTAGTGTGCAAGTTGGTAAAGATTGGTTAAGATTAGTCAATTGAGAACGAGCAGTAGTTATAGGGTGCGTTAATAAAATTTAACGCACCATAAGGAGCGAAACTGCAGTGCGTTACATTCTCGAAGACAGCACCCTACGGATTACTGCTTGAACTATTTAGTACTAGTATGCCCCAATCTCTTTTGCTTAAATGATTCGCCCGTAAAAGGCTGTACACCTATCACAGGATCAGAATTATCGTTAGGGGTAAAAAGTTGTAACTATGAAATTTTTATAAGTTTCTATCTTACCATACAAGCGTGTAGCTAGATACGGGCTAGCATCCTTCAAAGCTGTAAAAATTGACATAGCTTCTTCCGAATATTGAATAATCTTGTCTTGAGTCCAATAATGTGGTGGCGGTTGTAGGTTGGTAATTCTATCTGCCAATTTCACCATCCAAATTTCTGATACCTGTTCCTTGATTCTCCTCAAACTATCAGCCATTTGTAGTGGTTTTGCTAGCTGTTTATTTTTCGTTAAAGCAAGTACTCCATTAGCCACATCTAGACCAAATTCACTTTTTAGTTGCTCAAAAGTTACATTTGTATCCTCAATGGTATCATGTAAAATTGCACATTTAACCGCTAAATTCCCATGAGTATTTGCTTCTGCACTTAAAGCTGCAATTACCTCCATGCTCACAAAAGTTAGGTGCATGATATAGGGTATTTCTGTACCTGGTATTTTTTGCTCATGGTGCGCGTGTTCTGCAAATTTATAGGCTTTAATATAGTCTTCTTGTAACCAATTATTTGGCATAGCTTTGTATGATGTTTCGATATATTTTACCAGGAAGACCTAGTTTATACTCATCCTAAATATCTGGATAGAGTTACATAAAATTAATGGTTAGTGCTATAATACTGAGATGATAAGACATGTTTTATAAATATTCTTAAGCTCTATAATATAGGCTAAAGCATAAAAACATACTGTAAAGGCAAAAATAAATCATCTATTTATAAAAATAATTTTATTATCATCTGTCCCTCGCAGCGCTAGCTTAATTTGAGGGCGAAAGATTATTGGAAGATACTCTAATAGTAATTCAGCCATGACTATTTCTCCCTCCCTCTGGAGATAGATATTATGGCGATCGCCCAACGCTATCTGAAGATTAAGAAGGCAGGAGGACGAAGGCAGGAGGCAGGAGGTATCCCCATAAATAAATTTAGGGGATTTAACAAGGACGCAGTATTTCTCGCACTACGTGTCTCGCAATACATGTTTTTGTGTTTTGCATAAATAAATTTAGGGGCTTCAGACCCTGTGGCAGAGGGCAAAAAATATACTCTCTACCTCCTGCCT
>Ga0116228_10000217_pt1 | contig 41055 bp, 32 predicted proteins | sample S1TSphfallax_2_FD_89694 | JGI IMG/M metagenome (GOLD analysis project Ga0116228, IMG submission 89694) | Host-associated microbial communities from peat moss isolated from Minnesota, USA - S1T2_Fc - Sphagnum fallax MG | ecosystem: Host-associated > Plants > Peat moss > Unclassified | place... | reverse complement strand
TGGCTGACCATCAACAGCGACATCTACTACATCAAATGGAGTAACGTCCAAGAAACCGTGGCGGTGCCCTGCGGCTACACCTTCGAAGCCAATGCCGGCGATGCCCGCTCCTACGGCCCCGAACTTGAAGTCAATGCCAAGCTCTCGCCCAACTGGTCGGTGGCGGCAAGCGCGAGCTACACCAATGCGGAGATCAATCATCCCAGCTCGACCTTCATCGCCGCCGTGCTCACCAATCCGGTGTTGGGCGGCATCCAGGGCTGCGAAACCGCCACCCATTGCACGTTACCGATTTTGAACGTGCCGAAGGACGCCGCGAGCCTGGCGCTGATCTACACGCAACCCGTGTTCAACGACTACACGCTGAACGCACGGATCACGGATAACTTTACGGGTCACGCGTACGATCAGGCCTACCAGTTCGGTATCGGTTTGCCGTCCTATAATCTCGCGAGCGCAAGGCTCGGGCTGTCCGGCGACAAGTGGACGGCGACGGTGTTCGTCGACAACCTCACCAACAAGCTGGCGGAAATGACCTCGAACAACACCCAGTTCCAGTTCAACATTCCGCAGCTGACTCGCTTCTCGACCAACCAGCCGCGCACCTTCGGGACGGAGGTCAATTACAAGTTCTGATCGTCGTGAGCATCGTTCCCGCTTCCGTAGCTGCGCCACCGTCTGGGTGGCGCAGCCACTAAACTGCGGAACCGCCAGGCCGAACACCCGGCGAGAGACCGGGTGTTCAATTCAGTCCGACGAGCTGTCTACGCTGCGCGTTTCTTACGTGCGAGTATTCCAAGGCCGCCGAAGCCGCTCAGCAGCAGCCAACCGGTCGACGGCAGCGGCACCGGAGCGTTGAAGCCGGTGACAAGACCCGTATTGTTATCCGTGTTGCTGCTGTTCGCGGTGTAATCCGTCCAAACCTGGCTGAACAAACCGCCGGAGCTGCCATCAAGCTCGAACCCGGTGCTGAGACTGCTGAAGAGAGCCGCACCGGTATTGTTGACAATTTGGAGAAGCAGGTTGCCGTTCGCCGGATTGTAGTTGTAGGCCGTGGGCAGGTTGATCTGCAAAACACCGTCGGTAAGCGTGAGCTTTCCCGAATACACGCTCGTTGGAGTACCCGAGTAATTGGATGGCGTGTTGAGAGAGAGCCCGTTTACAGCGGCTGACGTCGTCACCAGCTGAATCTTCGCCGATCCTGCGCTCGTGGTGGTTGCGGTGACGCCCGGGTCATAAAACTCGATGCTTGAGATGCTGGTGGTGCCGGAAAAATCGGCAGAGGCGTACACCTGCTGGTAATCAGGTGTCGCAACCGCGCTGCCAAAGGGAATGAAGTTGGTGCTCGTTTCGGTGCCGATGACCGACGCTTGGGTCACCAAGGGGGCCGACAGAGCACCTGTGACCAACAAGGATATGAATACGTAAGACCGTTTCATCAATAACTCCTGATAATCCACGGAAAACTCATGAGTGCCGCCGCATGCGGCGGCAGCAAGAATGGGATCTGATGATCGGCCGTCCGATCATTGCCAAAACAATATCGTTGGGACATCTCATGGGTGATGCTGGGAGATGACGAACCGGTGACTATTTCGCAAGACGAGCTTTGACAGGGTCGTGTCTCCGCCTATCGGCGATCATGTCGATCACGTCGTGGTCAGCATCGGCGCGCTGAGACAGTGTGGGGCGCCGCTTACTTTGCGTTTGCGGTGTTCCAACGCAGTAGCTGTTCCACCGTCGCGGTGGCGCCGCCACAAACGATCACGAGAATGCTCTCGAAGGGCTCAAGCTGGGGCGTGGGGTCATACACTGCTGCCAGCGCGGCCCCGCAGGCCGGCTCGACCAAGATTCGGTGATCGTCAAGAAATGTCAGGCAGGCGCGCACGGCGGCTCCGTCGGACACGACGACGGGATGGATCGGATGCCGGCGGGCCCACTCGAGGGCGCGAGCGCACACCTGCCGCGCACCCAGCGAGGTGGCGATGCTGGTGATCGCAGCCAGTTCCACCCGTGACCCCGCCGCCACCGACTGGCTGAAGGAATCCGCGCCATGTGTTTCGACGGCCATGATGGGCACGTCGGACCAGCCGTGTCGATGTAATCCCTCGGCCACACCGCAGAGCAGGCCGCCGCCGCCCACCGACAGCACCACCGCATCGGGCCTGCCCAGCGCGCCCGGGTTGACGCCCGTCGCGCCCGAGTTGACGCCCGTCGCGCCCGGGTTGACGCCCGTCGCCGCCACTTCATCGATCAACGTCGAGTGCCCTTGCCAGAGCAACGCATCGTCGAAAGGATGCAGAAACGCATCGCTGCCGGTGATGAGGGACTGCGCCAGCGCATTCGCCTCCTGCCACGAGGCCCCATGCACCATCACCTCCGCACCCTCCCGAAGGATCAACGCTTTGGCGCGCTCGCTCGTGGTCTGGGGCACCACCACGACCACCGGAACCGACAACAGCCGTCCCGCATAGGCCACCGCGATCCCGGCGTTGCCACCGGATGAAGAAATCAACCGCTGCGCCCCGCGGCGAACGTATTCCTGCGCAGCGAAACCGATACCCCGCAGCTTGAACGAGCCCGAGGGCTGGAGCGCGTCGAGCTTCAGGAAAACGGTCTTGCCCGTGGCAAGCGCCAGTGGGCGCGACGTGACCAGCGGCGTGTCGAGATGCAAGGGCTTCATCAAGCCCATGTTACCCGAACCGCGCCGGCTTCCCCGGCGGCAATCAGCGATCAGAACTTGATGCGCAACCCCCACATCACGGTGACCTGATTCTCGCTGCCGGACGTGCCCACCGTGGTACCGACGAACCCATTGGCAAGGCCGTCGGTGACTTCGGAATAGTTCACGCCGCCATAGAGGTCGTAGTGCTTGTTGATGATGTAGTCCGCGACGAACGAGGCCTCATAGAACGCACCCGCGCACAGGAGTCCTGCATCGACGCAGCCGATGCCTTCGTTACCGGTGGTGCCGAGGCCAATGGTCCAACTGTTTTGCGTGACATGATAGAACGCGGCGACGAGATTGAGCCCTGAGCCCATGACATAGCGGGCGCCCAACCACTCCATGTTGTAAATCGCCGAATGATTGATATTGATGCCGACGTTGAGCGGGTAGTTGCCCTCCGCGTTGCCGCCGTCATAGTTGCCATGGGCTTTTTGCAGATGCGTCAATCCCGCGAAGACGGTGAGCTTGTCTTTGTTGCTCGGATCGCCCACATCGAACGTGTACTTCGCCATGAGGTTGTACGAGGTGTCGTTCGAGATGTACGCGGCCAATCCCGGCGTGGGATAGGGATTCGCCGGAGTCGGGGTCGGCGCCAGCGGGTTCCCCTGGGTATCGTCAAAGGAGCTGCGCAGGTTGACCGCGCCCTTTTCGTTTTCGTAGACGGCATCCACCGACAAGGCACTGACCACGACGCCGGCGTTCGCCGCATAGGCTTTGCCCAAGATACCGGTGTCCTGACCACCTTGCGAATACATGCCGGCCAGATGATAGATACCGGTGCCGAAGGCGTACTTGACCGAGTTGTCCCAGCGTGCGGCCTGCGTACTGCCCGCGCCGCCATTGAATCCCGAGTAGCCGAGGAATGAAAAGGCATAGGACAGCGCCTGCGGATCGTAGGCGGAGAGCGCGTCGAGCTGCAACGAATTATGGCGCCCGATGGTCAAGGTGCCATAGGTCGGGCTGCTGGCGCCGCCGTAGAGCACACTGTTGAACGGTTGACCGCAGCGGCTGCTGTCGGCGTTGGCGGTCTGGCTGCCCTGCGGCTTGGTGGCGTTCGTGGCGATGCTGCCACAGGCATCGGTCAACTGCCCCGAGAGGGGATTGAAACCGGTTTCCGCGCGCGCAACCAACGTGATGTCGTTGACGATGGGCTCCGATACCCGGACGCCGATCTTCGATTGCTCGAGGCCGCTCTCGGCCGGGGTCGTCTGTGAGCCGGCGAAGTTCCGGGTCGTGGTGAAGGCCTGGTACTCGAGACCGCCCAAGTACTGGCTGCTCAAGGGGACGCCATGGCTCTGATAGGCGTAACCGACGTCGACCGTTCCATACAGAGTCACCCCACCGAGTGACAGGCTATCGGGCAAGGGATCCTTGATATCCGCCCGGGCGACGCTGCCGCCCATTGCCAACCCCACTGCCAATCCCAACGAGAACCCCACCGATCCATGTGATTTTTTCATTGTATTTCCTTTGCAAAGAGTGACTTCTCCCAAACGCCATCTCATCGCACCAACCCATCGACTAGAAATCCGGCCTCACCTCATCCGGCGACCGACTTGGACACCTGCAGCCCGATGTTCTGGCGCGCGTACACCTCGTTCCACATCTCCTCGGCGCGGCGGTCGCGGAACAACAACGACCCGAAAATCACACCGAGAAAACCCAGCGGGATGGAGATCACACCGGGGTTTTTCAGCTCGAATAGCGGCTTGTCGAGACCCATGAACGAGGTTTCCTCACCCGCCCATTTGACGAGATCCGCGTTCGCCTTCGCCACGGCCTTGTCGAGCGCTGCGAGATCCTTGGCGGCCTTCGCCGCGACGGCCGGATCCGTCGATGCCTGCGCCTCGCTGGCCGCCGCCCGCTTGGCAGGCGCCGCGTCGAGTACCTTGTGAGCGGCTGCCTTCACTGCCTTCGGATACGTGAGGTTGGGCGATACCAAGGTGAGGCCGACCGCCACGATGGTGCCGATCAGCATGCCGGTGACGATGCCGCCGGTGTTACAGCGCTTCCAATACAGGGTGAGCAGCACGCAGGGAAAATTGGCGCTCGCGGCGACCGCAAAAGCCAGACCGACCAACACCGCGACGTTCTGACCCTTGGCGGCGATGCCGATGGCGATCGATAGCGCGCCGATGATGAGCGTGGCCACCCGGGCGGCCCGCACCTGACCCTGCGGCGAGGTTTCCCGACCGGCGCGGATGACGCCGACGAACAGGTCATGCGCCATGGCAGAGGCCGATGCCAGCACCAGTCCCGCGACCACCGCGACGATGGTGGCGAACGCCACGGCCGAGACGAATGCCAGCATGAAGTTGCCGAGGAAGGAATCTGGTCCGCCGCCGATATACTGCGCCAGCAGCGGCGCGGCCATGTTGCCGCCGGCATCGACGCCCACGATGGTGGCCGGCCCCACCAGATGCGCGGCGCCGAAGCCCAAGAACAGTGTGAGCAAATAGAACCCGCCGATGATGACCATGGCCCAGACCACTGAACGGCGGGCCTGGACGGCCGTGCGCACGGTAAAGAAGCGCATCAAGATGTGCGGCAATCCTGCCGTGCCGAAAACCAGCGCCATGCCGAGGCTGATTTGATCGATCGGCGCCTTGAAATACAGCCCGGGTTCGAGGAAACGCTGCCCCAATTCCGCCGCGCTCATGGTTTTCGCCGGATCGCCGAGCAGGGTGGCGACGCGAGCCTGCACCTTCGGGTCGGCGACGATGTCGGCGAGGAAGGCCGGCAGTGAAAAGCCGTACGGCGCCCAGACCAGCATGACCATCACGAGCGATGCCGTCACCAGGAGTACCGCCTTGATGATCTGGACCCACGTGGTGGCGACCATGCCGCCGAAAATCACATAGGCCAGCATCAAGATGCCAACCCCGATGACCGAGGTCTCGTAGTTGACGCCGATCAAGGTTTTCACCAGCACGCCGCCGCCCACCATCTGCGCAGTCAAATAGAAAGTTGACACCGTGATGGTGGAGAGCGCGCCGACGACACGGGTTTTCTTCGGATCGTTGCGATACGCAAGGATGTCGGCGAGCGTATAGCGACCGATATTGCGGCAGGGTTCGGCAATCAGCAGCAGCACCGTGATGTAAGCGGCGAGAAATCCCACCGAATACATGAAACCGTCGTAGCCATACAATGAAATCAGCCCCGCGATACCAAGGAACGAGGCCGCCGAGAGATAATCGCCGGCGATCGCCCAGCCGTTTTGCAGCGCCGACACCCCGCCGCCTGCCGTGTAAAAGTCTGAGGCCGATCGCACGCGCTTGGCGGCGACATAGGTCACGTACATCGTCACCGCGATGATCGCCGCGAACACCGAGAACGTCAGCCAGCGGTAACTCATGCCACTGCCCTCATGCCGACCGGCCTCGGGTTGCCCTCGGCCGGCGCTCCGCCGTACTCGGCGGCGATCTCGGCAGCCATGCGGTCGAAGTCGCGGCTCGCCTTGCGTGAGTAGATCAAGGCGAGCACCCAAGCGACCACGAATTGGCTCAAGGCAAACAGGAGACCCACGTTGACCACACCCCACACGCGGATCTTGAAGATGTCCTGAAAATAGGCCGTGCCGATCGGCAACAGGAAGTAGTACGAAACGGTGAGTATCATCAAGCCCCAGAGAAAGACGCTTTTGCGGCGGTGCAAGCTCTGGAAGCGCGGGTCGCGAATGATCGCGTCCCAATCCACCGCATCAGGATTTGCCATGATCGCCCCCCGTCCTTCATTGTCGGCATGTCAATCGCCGGTGAAGCGTGCGCCGCGGGAGCGCTGCGCACCATTCGACCTTGGTCGTAAAGCGCTACATTTCGGCCGCCGATTCGACTAAGGTCGTAGGTGCAAGGGGCCGCTCAATGAATTGCAGGCCAGCCAATGACCTTCGAAATCCTGATAGTCGACGACCACCCGCTGTTCCGCGCGGCCCTGCGCGGCGCGGTCGCTGCCGCCTGCGAGGACTGCGAGTTCTTGGAGGCCGATGGCGTCGCCGGCCTGTATGACGCGCTCGCGCAGCATCCGAACCTCGACCTGCTGCTGCTCGACTTGAACCTGCCCGGCGCCTATGGCTTCTGCACCCTGGCGCATCTGCGCGGCGTGCATCCGGAATTGCCGGTGGTGGTGGTCTCCGCCATGGATGATCCCGGCACCGTGCGCCAGGCACTCGCCTTCGGAGCCCAGGAGTTCATTTCCAAATCGGCGGATGCGGCGAGCATCGGCCGCGGCGTTCAGGCGGTCCTGCGCGGCGAACCGATCGCTGCGCCGGCATCGTCCCTGCCCGGTGCGGCGCCGCCGGATGGAGCCGCCCTCGATTTCGCGCAGCGCGTGGCCTCGCTCACCGCACAGCAATTCCGCGTGTTCGGCATGCTGTGCTCGGGACGGCTCAACAAGCAGATTGCGTTCGAGCTGGCGATCACCGAGGCCACCGTCAAGGCGCACATGACGGCGATCTTACGCAAGCTCGGCGCCGCCAACCGCACCCAGGCGGTGCTGCTCGCCGGCAAACTCACTGTCGACCCGAATGAAATCAAGCTGCCGCCCGATGAGGGCGAATGACGCTGCGGTTGCCCGGCCGCGCCGTCGTTGGTGCTCCGTCGCGGTCAACAGCCGGGTCAGGCAGCCGAACCGCGGGTCAATCGCGACTTGAAGGCCGACAGCAAGGCGCGCAGCGCCGCGGGCCGTACCGGCTTGTGCAACAACGGTATGCCCGCCTTGCGGGCCGCACGCGTCAGCTCCATGCCGTGATCGGCCGTGATGAGCACGGCGGCGCAGCTCGTGCCGCGCAGCTCCAGCAGGCGCTTTGCAACCCGTTGCACCAGCTCGAGTCCGGTGCTGCTGTCGCCCAGGTGAAAATCGGCCAGCATCACATCGAATGTCTGGGACTCGACCAATCGAAGCGCCTCAGCCGACCCTGGCGCCTGCCAGACGCGGATCCCCCATTGCTCGAGCAACACCTGCATTGCTTCGAGAATGAGGGGATCGTTGTCGACGACCAAGGCGCTGAAATCGCGCAGTGCGTTCGGATCGTGGACGGCATTCGGCCGGGCGAGTCGTGCCTCCCGGCGTGCACCCACCACGCGCGGCACGCGCACCCCGAAGACGGAACCGCGGCCCGGGTGACTTCTCAAAGTGAGCCCGTGATTCAGGAGCCGCGCCAGCCGATCGCAGATCGACAGGCCGAGACCCAGTCCCTTTTCGCCCCACGGCGAACCCTGCTCGAGCCGCGTGAACTCCACATAGAGATGCTCGCGCTGATCGGCCGCAATCCCGGGGCCGGTGTCGTAAACACCGATCTCGAGCTCCATGCCACGCCGCCGACAACCGATCAGCACTCCGCCCCTTTCACAGTAGCGGAGCGCGTTCGACAGGTAGTTCTGCAAGATCCGCCGCAGCAGCACGCGGTCGCTGCGCACCGCCTCGCGACAGGAGGCCACGTCGAGGCGAAGCTGCCGCGACTCGGCGAGCGGCGCATATTGGTGGCGCAGATCCTCGAGCAGTTCGGCGACCGAAAAGGTCGTGATGTCCGCTCGCATGACGCCGATATCGAGCTGCGCCACGTCGAGCAGATCCTTCAGCAACTCCTCGGCCGCACGCATCGAGCCGTCGATGCGGCTGGCAAGTTCCACGAGTTCCGGGTGCGCGGCAGCGCGTGACTCGAGCGCCGAGGCAAACAGCCGTGCGGCATTGAGAGGCTGCAGCAAATCATGGCTTGCCGCCGCGACGAACCGGGTCTTGCCGATATTGGCCGCTTCGGCCTGTAACTTCGCGTTACGCTGCGCTTCCAACGCGTCGCTGAGTTCCCGGGTCCGTTGCTCCACCCGCAATTCCAGGTCCTGTTTCGCGTCGAGCAGCTCCTGCTCGGTCCGCTTGAATTCGGTGATGTCGGTATACGTGGAGACGAAACCGCCCCCGGCCATCGGCTGACCGCTGATGCTGAACACCTGGCCGTTCTTCCGTCGACGCTGGTAGCTGTAAGCCGTACCCGCGCGCATGTGCGCCAGGCGCTTCGCCACCTGCTGTTCCTGATCGCCGTCACCGAACTCACCGCGCGCCGCATTCCAGCGGATGAGATCGGCCACCGGCCGGCCGACGGTGACGAGATCGCTTGGATAATCGAACATCTCGAGATAGCGGCGATTCCAGGCAACCAGCTGCATGTCGGCGTCCACGACACTGATGCCCTGGGTGACGTTGTCCATCGTCGCCGCCAACAATTGCCGGCTGAACTTGAGTTCCTGCGAGGTCTCGTCCAAGGCCTCTGCCACCTCGTCGACATCGAGGCCCTTGCGTTGCAGAGCATGGGTCAAGACGATGCGGGCCGAGGAAGGCCCGATGGACGCGGCCAGCACCCGTTCGACATGCTGCAGCATGCCGCGATCGACGGCCGCCGCCGCGCTCGGCGCCGCCCGCAGCGACAGCGCCGCGTATTGTTCGAGCGCTCGCCGCGCTGCCGCCGGGCCCAGGACGCGGGCCGCCACCGCTTCCAGATCGCCGACGCGCGCAGTGATCGTCGCGAGCCCGGACACCGGATGCTTGAGCGAGGCGAACGCCCGCGCCGCCCGCCGCTGCGCCAGAGAGGCGCCGTGCAGCCAAGATGTGAGCACGAGAATGACGATGTTCGACGCGAGCGCGAGAAGAGCGCCGAAACCCGAGGCGCCGAGCGTGGTCGTGTCGGTCATCGCCCGGAGCAGGAACGCTTGGGAGCGCAGCACGCCGCCGGCGACCAGGCTCGGCAGGAACAACAGGTAACCCCAGACGAGAAACCCCGCGAACATGCCCCAGAACACGCCGCTGCGGTTGGCCCCGCCCCAGTAGAGCGCCGCCACGATGCCGGGCGCGAATTGCGCGACGGCGGCGAACGCGAGAATACCAATGGACGCGAGGCTCAGCGATTCGGACGACGAGCGATAATACGCATACGCCAGCAGGGCGAGAACGAGGATGACGAAACGCCGCAGCCAGAGGATGCGGTGAACCAGGCTGGCGCCGGCCTCCAACCGGCGATGCCACAACACCGGCACGGCGATCTCGTTCGAGATCATCGTCGCGAGCGCGATGCTCGACACGACCACCATGGCGGTTGCCGCGGAGAGTCCGCCGAGGAACACCAACAACGCCAGCCAGGAGGCACCGTACTCGAGCGGGAGCCTCAAGATGAGCGTATCCGAGCCGGCCTGCATCGCGTGGGAACCGCCCACGGCGAGCGCGGCAATGGGCACGACGAAGACCGAAAACATGGCGAGATAGGCCGGCAAGATCCACCTTGCACGCCGCAAATCCTCGCTGTCCGCGCATTCGATGACGCTCACCTGAAACTGCCGCGGCAGACAGAAGATGGCCGCCGCCGCCAGCAGCGTTGCGCTGAGCGAGCTCGAGTTGAACATCGTGGCGGCCGTCTTGAGGCCCGCCGGCAATTCGAATGGCCGGCCCTTGAGCTGCAGCCAGGCGTACAACCCCACCGCGACGAAGGCCATGAGTTTCAGCAGCGATTCGAAGGCGATGGCGAGCATCAGTCCCTCGTGCCGCTCCGTCGCATCGACGCGTCGTGCGCCGAACAGCACGGCGAACAAGGCCATGAGCAACGCCACAGCGAGGGCCGAATCGCGGTACCAGGGCGCGGGCGCGGCAGACACCGTCGTCAACGCGGCAATACTCGCGGCCACCGCCTTATATTGCAACGCCAGATAGGGAATGGCCGCAGTGACGGCAATCACCGTGACCAGCACGGCGAGCGGCCGGCTCTTGCCAAACCGGGAGGCGATGAAGGCGGCGATCGATCCGGCCTTTTGCGCCTGACCCACCTGCACCAGCCGTTCGAGGAACGGCAGCGCGAGCAGATAGACCAGCGCCGGGCCGACGTAGATGGGCAGGTAGGCCCAGCCCTCGCGCACCGCCGTGCCGACGGCGCCGTAGAACGTCCAGGAGGTGCAATACACCCCGAGCGCCAGACCATAGACATACGGGCGCCAGCGGGATCGCTTGGGATAAATGGAATGACGATCGCCGTAGAAGGCAATCGCGAACAGAAACCCCAGATAGGCAACCGCCAACGCGAAGAGCAGCCAGCCAGACAGCATGCACCATAGTAGTCAGGGCGACAGGCTGCCTGCAACTCAAGGCTGCGCGGGGATTTTCGGGCGCGCGGACTCAAAGGGTGCGCGGCCGCCGGATCATGCCATATTCCCACGGTTGCTGCGCGCGTCGTAACGCGTTACATTGTAACGCGTTACACTGGGAGACAGCATGATGGACACTGCGGCGCGAATGAGAGCCATGCGCGAGCGACGGCGAGTCCGGGGCTTGCGGGAACTGCGGTTGGTCGTCCCCGATCCCCGCTCGAAGGCAGTGCGCAGACGCATCGCCAGGCAGGTGGCGAACCTCGATCCTCAACACGAGGCCGCGGCTCTCGATTGGACCGAGTCAGTCGCTGTCTTTGATGAGCGATGAAGCGCGGCGATGTCGTGACGGTTGCGGCCGCCGGCGACTACGGTAAGCCGCGTCCCGCGGTCATCGTGCAGACCGATGCGCTCCCGGCCGGCCATGCGTCGGTGGTGATCTGCCAGATGACTTCGGAGTTGAGCGACGCGCCCGATTTTCGGGTCACGGTCGATCCAACGAAAGATAATGGATTGCGAGTGAGATCGCAGGTGATGGCCGATAAGCCTGTCACCGTACGGCGGGAGCGCATCGGACGACGGGTCGGCCACCTCGATGATAAGGACATCGCACGGCTGAATGTCGCGTTGGCATTCGTCATGGGCCTCGCGGATTAGCGACGGGGTCGCGCGAGGTAGGGCGCGCGACGCGGCCGGGCGAGGTGTTCAGAACGACAGGCTGCCGGCGACGCCGATGGTGCGTGGCCGCACCGTGATGCCATATTCCACTCCCGCGACATCCGGCCGCTGTATCACCTTGTGCTGGTCCAGGAGATTGGTGACGAACAGCGAAACGTGGTAGGTCGCCCATTTGATGCCGGCGCTTCCGCCCATGACGAAATAGCCCGGCCTATCGAAGTCCGGATCGCCATGGATGATGGTCCCCTGACTGGGTCCGATCCATTGCGCATTGGCGCGCAGGTCGGCATGAGCATCGGCGCCCAGGGGCTGTGTATAGTCCACCGACGTGCTCACCGTATAATCCGGCACTCCGGGAACGCGATCTCCTTTGTCGATGCCGAGAATGGTGACCGGTGCCACGATCTTTGCCGAGGTGTAGTTGCCGCCGAGGTCAAGCTTCAGATGCTCGGTCACCCGCTGATCGAATTCGAGTTCGATGCCCTTGCTTTCCGCGCTGCCGATATTGTCCTTGATATCGAACGTGCAAGTGGGAAGAATGATGTCGGTTTGTATGTCGTTCCAATGAATGTCGAACAGCGCGCCGGACAGCGACAGCGTATCGCTCAAGGCGCGGGTCTTGGCACCCACCTCATAACTCCACAGCGAATCGGATTTGTACGACGGCGGTGCCTGGGTGAGGCCGAGGGTGGCGAGATCGGCGCTGCACAAGGGAATGGGCACGGGCCGATTGATCCCGCCGTCGCGATACCCTTGTGCGGCGGATGCATAAACCAGGGTGTCGGGCGACAAGTCATAAGAGATCACCGCCTTTGGGGTGGTCGCCGACCCATTGGCCGCTCCCGTGTACGGCGGCCCGCTGGCGAAGTAACCGGCACTGTTGAATCCAAGGTCTTCGCTCGCCTTCTCGTAACGTGCGCCGGCGGTCACCTTGAGTTGCGGCGTCACCTTATAAGTAACCTGCCCAAACACCGCGGAGTCGGTATTGACGAACTCACTGAAGGCGTAGTACACGAGATCGTCGGGAAACGCGGCACCCACGATGTTCGCGGGCGTGCCGCCATACACCGATTCAATCGTGCTGTTGAAACCGGGAATGTGTTCGTTATCGAGCAACCCGGTGCGGGTCCGCGAGTAGTACAGGCCGCCGAGCCACGTAAAGTGGTCATCGGGTCCCGCTGGCTTCGAAGCGAGCCGGATCTCCTGATTCACCTGATTGACATTGGTATCGAACTGCACCGGCGCGGCCAGCGCCGAGATCGCCGCCCCGCCGTAACCGTATTCTTGCTGCAGCGACTCGCCGATGTACTCGCTGTCGTACACGGTGCCATCGATGTTGCGATTGTCCTCGCGCCAGAAATAGCCCGTGACGGACGTGAGATCCGACCACCCGAAATCGTACTTCACGGTCAGACTGGTGATGGCGTACTCATCACGCGCGGTCTCCGCAATCAAGGTAGGCGACTCGAATTCGGGCAACGCCAGACCAAAGAGATCCTGTCCGCCGGTCGAGACACGCTGCAAGAAAACCGCCGGCGTGATCGTCAGGGCATCGGTGGGGCGAATCTCGAGCGTGAGCCGTACCACCGCGGTGTTGACGTCGTTGATGTCGCGGCCGACGATCGCATCCTCGGGGCTTACGCGATTGATCCATCCGCTCTCGTGGTCGTAGAGCGCGCCCAGGCGCAACGCCGAGACACCGTCCACCAGCGGAAGGTTCACGACACTGTCGGCTTCGTAGTCGACGCCACCGCCCTTGGTACCACCCACCTGCGAATGCGCCTCCCCCGAAAACTGTTCGAGATTCGGCTGATTGCTGACAAAGTGAATGGTACCGCCCATGGAACTCGCGCCGTAGATCGTGCCCTGCGGACCGCGAAGCACCTCGACGCGGTCGATGTCGAAGAAACGCGGTTCGGTTGCTCCGGCGGTGTATATGTTCACTATGTTGATCGGCACATCGTCAAGATAGATGCCGGTGGTAGCCGAGCCAGCCTGCGAGCTGATGCCGCGGATTTCGATGTTGTCCTGGCCCGGACCGCCGAAGCTCGTGAACGAGAGATTTGGCACGGCACGGGAGAGATCCGCGTAATCGGTGATGTGATCCGCGGCGAGAGTAGCGCCCGAGATCGCGGACATGCTGATCGGGACCTTGCTCAAGGACTCGGTGGTCTTTTCCGCCGTCACCACGACCTCACCCAAGGAGGATGCATCCGTGTCGGTATCCGCCCGGGCGGCGTGGGTCCAGGCGACGGCACCCAAGATCGCCGCGAGTGCGAGCGACGATAGCAAGCGTGACCCGGCATCCCGCGGCTGGCTCACCCGCCGCAACCGCGGCATTCCTTTCCCAATCGTTTCATTCATCGCGGATGATCTCCCAAAGGATGGAATGTGATGCCGTCCAAACCGAATGCCTGAGGTCCGACGACAGCCAGGGCCTCCGCGGTACGCAGCAACGGATGGCATGGCAGGCCGAGAACGGACACACGTTGACCGTAGCGCAGCACTTCGGTCGTGATCGCATGCCCGCTATCGACGTCGAGAATCGCGACGAGGTCGGGCACACACACCTCCACTCTGCCATCGCGCTCGAAGCTCAAGAATTCGTTCTGAAAGGCCACGTGCGCACGCGAACCGGCGTACTCGTCGATGCCCTCGAGCTGAATGTCGCCCACGGAAAAGCCACCGCGCAAATGTCTCTTGAGATCGACGATCTTGGCGTCCATCAAATGCCGGCCTCGTTCCTGCGCACAGATCAAAGGAATCGCGCTGACATGATCCCGATTCGCACCGAGCACGATCTCGCCGAGCGCAATCGCCCGGGTGACGGTTGCCGGCACCGCCGCGCGCTTCACATACGAACCCCGCATGGGTGCTTCCGCCCCGATGGCCGAGCCTCCCATCGCCACCACCGTGGCGCGTGCCAGGCGCTCGAACCACACCTCGGAAATCGAATGCTGGAAGAGCACCACGTTGCCGCGCTCGTCCGCCACCGCCGCCGGCGTCGAGCGATGACCATAGATGCTGAAGGTGGTCATCTGCATTTCCGGGAATGCGCGCCCCATGCCGTCGCCGTCGACGACAGGAAGACCCGTGAGGGCCGCCGTGAGCAGCGGCTCGATCGCGTTTCCGCCACCGATTTCCGCCGAGATGAGCGCATCGATCTTGCGTCCCCCGAATTGCTCCAGGGCGCGCAGGGCGCGCTCGCCCTCGCGGCCTTCGTCGAGCTTTTCAATCGAGACGATGGGCGCACCAATACCGCCCACCGATAACACCAGCGCCTCATCATCGAGCTCATCGAGCCCGATCAGCGTTACCGATCTGCCATTGCGTAGATCCTGTAAAGCCCGCAGCTTGCCGATGTAGGGATTGCCGCCGCCGCCCGTGCCCAGGATGGCAGCCCCGATGGCCAATGCTTCGATGTCATGTTCGCTCAATTGACGCATGCTCAAAGCCTCATGTCGCCGATCACTTTGACCCGCACGCGGGTGGCATTGCCGCGAAGGTAGGCGAGGGGCACATCTTCCCGCTCGGTGACCACGATCGACTCAGGGGCGGCGCCCGAAGCGACCGCCTTCTGCCGCGCTTCGCGCTCCGCATCCACGAGCGCGGCCTCGCGGGTCAGTGTGTCGAGTGAGTAGATGCGGTCGACCTCGCCACTCGCCTGGGCAATCGCTGCGCCTACGGCATTGGCCACGGCGTAATGCGCGGGGCGGATCACGTTGAGACCGGCTACCCGGTCGCGCATCAAGACACTGCCGCCGCCCACCGCAATCACGGGAATGGGCTCCGCAGACACGCGGCTGCGGTCGACGGCAAGGGCGAGCTTGCGTTCGATGATCTCTTCACACTGCCCCACGAAGCCCGCGGTGAGATCCGCGACCCGAGCGCGATCGCCGATCCCGGCGCGGCCGGCGGCCACGGCGATATCGGTCGCAGTCAGAACCTGGCCGCCGAAAACTCGGGCTTGTTCCGTGAGCCGAAAGCCGACACTCTGCGGGCCGATGCGCGGCGCGCTGCCACCCTCCTCGACGATCGAACCACCGCCCAAGCCGATGCTGAAGACATCAGGCATGCGAAAATTGGTCCGCACGCCGCCGATGTCCACCGTGGTTCCCGCCTGCCGGGGAAATCCTTGATGGAGCAGACCTACATCGGTGGTGGTGCCGCCGATGTCGACCACGATGGCCGACGATTGCCCGGTCAGGAATGCAGCCCCGCGCATGGAATTCGTGGGTCCGCTGGCAAAGGTCAACACGGGAAATCGTTCGGCCAGCGCAGCCGACAGCAAAGTCCCGTCGTTCTGGCTCAGGTACATGGGGCAGTCGAGACCGCAAGCGGAGACACCCTGGCGCAATGCCGCGACGGTACGGCGCGCCAGTTCGAGCAAGGCGCTGTTCAAGATGGTGGCGCTCTCCCGTTCGAGCAGACCGAGCTGGCCGATGGACGAGGAGAGCGTGATCGACGCGCCGGGACACGCCGCCGCCAGCAATTCCCCGGCTTCTCGCTCGAATTGATCGCGCACCGGCGAGAAAATGCCGCAGACGGCGATGGCATCGATACCCCGGGCACGAATGGCGCCCCCGATCCGGGTAATGTCGGCCGCATCGAAAGAAGCAATCGGCGAACCGTCGAATTCGACGCCGCCGCTCGCGAGAAAAACATGGTCACCGATTTTGGCGCGAAGATCCGCGGGCCAGTCCACCATCGGCATGAGACATTGCGCGGCCGGCAGGCACAAGCGCACCACCGCCGTTGGTGAGAGGTGCCGGCGCTCGATCACGGCATTGGTGAAATGCGTCGTGCCGATCACGACCAAGCCGACCGCGTGAGGTTCGATCGCGGCGAGTTCTTGCACGCGGCCCAAGGCTTCCAGCAGGCCGCTGGTGACGTCTGCCGTGGTCGGCACCTTCACCGCGGCGAGGATCTCCCGCCCCGAGAGCACCACGGCGTCGGTATTGGTGCCGCCGACGTCTACGCCAATCCGCAACATAAGACCCATCCCGGTTGATGGAAGAATCCTAGCGCGCCGCGATGGATAGGTTTTGGCGAAAAAAGGTCAGGGTGTTCACCGACCGCTGCGACGCAAGCCCGGGCCGGCGCGTGGGGGCGCGGCACCGGAGGGACCTTTCTTTCGTCAGTTGACGATGCCGCGCTGCCGGGCGGCATCGAGCACCGCGCCCCGCGAGGACACGTTCAGCTTGCGAAACAGATTACGCAGATGAAACTTCACCGCGCTTTCGCTCAAGATCAGCGCCCGCGCGATTTCTTTGTTGGTGTATCGCTCACTCACATAAGAGAGTATCCGATGCTCCTGCCGCGACAGGCCGGCGCGCGCCTTTGCGTTCTGGGGACCCGCGGGCAGCGCCCTGAGCACACCGCTGACCCGCCGTGCGAAGTCAGCAAGACGCGTGTCGCCCGGACCTCGGGTCGCCATGAAAACCGGCAACAGGCGTTCGAGAAACTGGCCCTCCTCCACCAGAACGCCGAGCAGATTGCCGGATTCGGCCCCACGCAACGCCATGCCGAGATTCCGGCGGGCAGGTCCCGCTTCGCCGGCGCGGTGGTGTAGATAGGCCCGCAAGATACCGATCGAGACCCGATACCGGGCAGTCAGCCCGGGTCGCTCCGCAAGCTCGCCGGCCGTTTGCGCGGCCTCGGCAACCGGTCGTTGTTCAAGGATCATCTGACGCAGCCGGATTAAACTCTCCTCGACTTGAACCCGCGGCGAGCGCATCGACGAACGCGCCAGATCGAACTCTTCGAGCAGCAGTCCCGCCTCCATCGGCCGGCGCGCCATCTGATGCAGCCGGATGCGCACCAGCGCGAGGCCGTCATCGCGAACGGAGCCATGCCGTCGGCTGAGCGTCAGCGCCAGCCGGTCGAGCCGGTCGAGCGCTTCACGGAGACCCTTTTGCCAGAACGCCGTAAATACGAAATGACCCGCAAGACTCGACAGCAGATCCGGCCAGCTATCGCCACTGGTGAGCGCCTCGAGTATCGGGTCGATATCGGCGGGGCATGCCGCGAATCGTCCTTCCTCATAGGCGATTCGCGCGCGGAAACAATCGAGAACGGCCGGCTCCGAATTGAAGGCAAAATTCGATGCACGCAACTCATCCTCGGCTGCGGATAGATGCAGGACGGCATCGCGCAGACGGCTTTGCCGCAGGGCGACGTCACAGAGATGAAGCCGCATGTAATGGACCAGGTAGGGCGAGCCGGCCCGCTCGTACACCGCCAGCGCCTCGTTCGCGAGGCGCTCCGCCTCGACCAAGGCATCAGTCTGAAGGAATCCAAGGGTCATCATGTTGAAAAGGAATCCGCGCGGCCACGCATCGTCCGCCGGCAGCAACGCCTCCAAACGGCCCCAGCTGCGCACGATGTCGAGCGGTGGCGGTTCGTCCATGCAGACGCAGATGTCGAGCCGCGCCAGCAGCGCGAGCGGTCGATGCGACAAGCGCAAACGCCGCAAATCCACCGGCAACCCCGGATACTGTGAATCGAGGCGGAGCAGCGCCTCGCGTGGTTTGCCGGCCTTCACCATGAGGGTGTTTCTGGCAAGAAAAAGCGCTTCGGCGCGCCGCTCCCAATCGGGTCCGAACCTCTCGAGGATGCGTTCGAGCGCCTGGTAACCATGCCGGCCTCCGAAGAACATGCCGCCCGCCCGGGCGTAGACCTCGAGCGCCGAATCGAACTGTCCGATGTCGATCAAGGAGAGGATGGCCCTTTCTGGGTCGGTGAAGCTCGCATACAGATGAATCAACCGGTCGAGCACCGCGCGCGGCAGCACCTGGGGACGCGCGCGCAACTTGGCCAGCGCCTCGCGCACCCAGGCCGATGACACGGTGAGCCCGTCGTCGCTTCTTGCGAGCAGCGGATGCGGTTGCAGATCCTGGCCGAACAAATGGGCAACCGCAGTGTCCGGCAGAGGGGTACTCAGGGCACCGAACAGCGCCACCACCACCGCCTCTGGCAGCAGCGGGAGCACCTCTCGCTGCAGGAATTCGGCGAACGTCCGGTCGATGTCCAAAGAGCGCTCGGCACACCAGGCGTCGACCAGTACCGGCCAGCCGCCGGTGGCTGCAAACAATCTGCCACCGCCGGCGCAGCAATCATCGGCAGTCACGAATAAATCGGCATCGGCCAGCCGATCGACCTGTCCATACACCCGCGGGGTCAGCAAAGGATCGACATCGATCGCCGTCGGTCGCGAAGCAATCAGCAGCCGCCGGCGCGATTTGGCCGTCGGGCCACCGCATTGCGCGATTGCTGATCGCAGCACGTCGGGGGGAGGATCGTCGAGTATCAACCATCGCCCGCGCGTCAGCGCTCGGCCGCGCAGCGTCGATCGAGCACCGCTGAAATGCTGCAGAAATTGAGTTTTTCCTGAGCCCGGCAAACCGCATAGCCAGACGATGGCGTGACGGCTGAGTTCGACCCGTTGCGTCAAACGCTCGAGCCGGCGCTCGAAAGCAGCGAGACTTTCGCCTCGGGACTGTCGTTTCATGGGGTGGGCTCGGGACACCCCTGGCGACGCCTGCCCTGCAGATACTCGCGCACCAAAACAGCTTTGCGCGCCGAGTCGAAACTCGGCCCATGGCCTCCATGACCCCTATGGATCGACAGCGCATCCAGGCGCTGCATGGTCGCACGATAATGGTCGATGTTCGAGGTCGGAAAATCATCGATGAGCTCGCCGTCATAGAGCGCATCGCCGCTGAATAGAACTCCATTTTGAGGGTCGAAAAGACCGATGGAGCCGGGCGAATGCCCCGGCAGCGACAGCACCGTGAAACGGCGATTCCCCAGATCGATGCAATCGCCCTCCACAAGCCTGCCATGAATGGGGGCGGGATTGATCCGATAGGTGTCGACGCTCCATCCCGGCGCGGGCAGCGCAGTCACCGGAGCGGCGAGCGCACGGAACAGCGGCGCCAACGTCAGGCTATCCGGCATGTGCGCATAGTCATCGGCTTCCGCCGCATGGGCTCGCCGATCGCTGCATTCGTGCAAGGCGCCGATGTGATCGAAATGGCCGTGCGTGGCGACCGCAATCAGCGGGTGCTCCGGCGAACGCGGTAGTGCCGGCAGGAGAGGCCGCAGTCCCGTGCCGCTATCGATCAGCAGATCGAACTCCCGGCCCTGCACATACCAGATGTTGCAGCGGGCGAAAGCATCCACATGAGGTTCCCAAACGAGCACCAGACCCTCATCGACGACGCGGCTTCGATACCAAGCCTCGGCAACCGCCAGGCCCGCGGCCCCCCCGACGCCCGCACCCGCATGCGCACTCATACCGACTCCGTGACAGCGGCCCAAGGCCGAAAGCGCAGCGCCATGAACACGACTCCCGACACGAGCATCGCATCGACAGCCGCGATTCCTGAGAGGCGCAGGTAGCCGGTCGAACCGAGCACCGCGACCGCGGCTCCGAGGCCCCAAGCCAGCAACGCCGCAGGCTCGACCGGCTTGACATGCGCGCTCGCCGAGCCGAGATACGCGGTCGGACGAATCAAAAAAAAGTCCACCGCTATGATCGCGGCAATGGGCACGAAAACAACGGAGAGATAAAACAGGAAGGTGAGAAAGTGATCGAGGATCTGCATGAATGCCGTGAACGTTCCCACCACACCGCACACCATCGTCGTCAAGCCACGATGGGTCCGGGGTGCGGCCGCACCGATGCTCAAGGATGTGCTGTAGAGATTGAGCGAGTTCAACACCCAGCTGCCGCCCAAAACGATGGCAAAGGCGCCCGTCCCCAATCCCATGGACAACATGAGATCCAGAATCTCGGCGCGCCCCGTCGCCAGGCCCGCGAGCCCTCCTATCAAGGTCACCGCCGCGCCGCTGACGAAATAGGTGAGTACCGCCGTCCACACCGCACCATAGGCACGGTCGATGAAGCGGCAGGTGTCGGGCATGATGACGGCGCCGACGATAACGCCTCCGACCACCGCCGACACGGTGTCGCCAAACGACATGCCGCTCGGGGGCGCCCGCCTGAGTAACTCGACGATCGAACCATGCTTGACCGAGACCAGCAACATCAGGGCGCATACGACGCAGAGGATGGGTACGATGATGAGCGAGAGCATGTTGATTGCGCGCAGCCCCACCAAGGTCGTCCACGTCATCAACAAGCCGGCAAACAACTCGATCGGCCAGACCGGACCCTGGTAATGCCAGAGCGCGGCGCACAGGCGCGCCATGGCATCGCCGAACAGATTGATGTTCACGCCGAACCACCCGAGCAAGGAGAAGGCGAAGACCAGATTGAGCAGGGCGGACCCTGCGCTGCCAAAGGCGATCCGCGCCAGCATGTAGGAGCTCAAGCGGGTGCGGCAGCCGAGTACGCTGGTCCAGATACCAATGAAGGTCAATATCAGGCTTCCAACGATGACACCGGATAGGAAATTGGCGCGAGGCGCGGCAACCGCCAGATCCAGGCCGGTGATAAGTGTCGGCAGACACACGCTGAAGAGCACGTTGGTGAGGGCGATCTTCCACCAGATGACCGACCGATCGGCAGGCACCGGCGTCGTGGCGAATTCATCGAGATCCATGCCGGTGCGCTCCTCATTCAGGCGATCGGAGCATGGTACATTGCGGGCCGTGTAGGAGGAATCTATGCGGGACACTCAGCAAGAACCGATTGACGAAGTAATCTTCAAGTCATGGACCGTTTATGCCATGTCGGAGGGGGAGGCGCCGCTGTATCTGCACTGTGACGACCGGCCGGCGGCCCGGCCGGAGGGCGGCAGCGCGGGCCCCGGAACTGTGGATCCACCGTCGCCGGTGCAATACCTGCTCCTGGCGGTAGCCGGCTGCTTCGCTCTGAGCTGCCGAGCGGTGCTCAAGAAACGAGCAACTGCTTCCTCTGCAACGGCCGAAGTCCCGGCTTCGGCCATCCAAGATTTTCAGGTCAGCGTCACAGGCGATAAACTCCAAGGCGCCGGAAACCGTCTGGCACGGATCTCCGTGGTCACCCAGTTCCACGACATGGCTGAGGAGGACGCAGCCGCGGTGCTGCGTGACGCGAAGGCACTGTGTACGGTGACCAACACCTTGAGCGGCTCACCCGCGATCCACTATGCCGCGCGCTCGGGCCGCCACCCTACCGCGGCTTCAGGCCAAGGTGTCGATCTTGACGTTCAGAGCGCTTTCAGCCGCCGATAGGCTCGAGCCGCTCGCCGTCGCTCCCGCCAAATTGCCCACGGACAAGGTGTAAGTCCCGTCAGACTCGGTAATGTTCGCGGAATAACTCTTGCCGCCCACCGAGGTCGAATAGCCTTCGGCAATTTGGCTGGCTTCCGAACTGCTGGTGCTTGCGCTCGCGGAGGCAGCGCCCGACGCGGAGGCCGAACCGGACGCGCCACCGCCACCGACCCCACCACCCCCACCGCCGCCGCTCTGCGCCCCACCAGAGGCCGAAGAGGCCGACGAACCCGAGGATGCCGCAGCTGCCGCAGGTGCCGGGGATTTCGCGGAGGTCGCTGAAGCGGCCGAAGTCGACGTCGACGTTGGCGCAGCCGTGACACTGGCAACCGGCGGTGCCTTGCCGGCGGCCGCCGTGCCGGCCGTGGCCGAGCTGGCGGTCGCCGTCGATGCGCTGGCGGCAGCCGACGCCTTGGCCGCCGCGGCTGCGTTAGCCGCGGTGGCGGCCGCTGCCGCCTTTGCCGTGGCGGACTGCTTGGACGAAGAACCGCTGATGAGCGCGGGCAGACCGGCAGAAACGCTGTTGATGTTCATGATGACGATATCGGCAGCATTTCACATTCCTTGACTCGAGACGGCAAGGGGACCCCCCCTCATCGCCGTCCGATCATGCAGCTGGGCCTATGTAAAATCAGGGCCGCCCCGCCTGTCATATTGCGCCGCTTGTCCGCAAATGTCCGCTCCTGACCGCTAGCGATCCTTGTAAATGAAGGTCGATTTGGCGAGATTCGGCATTGCACAGATCATTCTATTCATTGAAGGGGATCACGTGGGCGCATTGGACGCGGCTGCTACCGGGTCGCTGTCCGGTAGATTCGCCGCATGAGCGGGTTTGACTCCACCACCAGCGGCGCGGTCGGCTACGAAACGCTCGACGCCGGCGATTCACTGACCGTGATCTCCGGCGGAACTGCCACCGGCTGCATCGTCATGAGCGGCGGCTCGCTCTACGCCGTTTCCGGCGGCACGATCTACGACACCTCCGTTTCCGATGCCAGCGCCAAAGACTCGATCGGCGGCTTCACCGAAATCTATGGCGGCGGCGCGGCCAGCGGTACGCAACTCTATCAGGGCGGCAACCAAGATCTCGATGGCGGCGGCAATGCCTACTTCACCGTCATCTTCGCCGGAGGCATTCAAGACGTCGATTCGGGCACGACCTACGCCACCACGATCTCGAGCGGCGGCGAGCAAGTGGTGTCCGGAGCCGGCGCCTACGCTTCCGATACGGTCATCAAGTCCGCGGGCCTGCAGGACATTTCGAGCGGCGGGGTAGACTACGGCACGCAGGTCGACAGCGGCGGAGACGATTTGGTGGAGATTGGCGGCAGCGCCAGCGGCACCACGGTCAACAGCGGCGGGACCCTGATCGCTGCGGGAGATTTTTCCAAAGGGAATTTCTCTGAGACGGCGGGGGCGGTCGCCCTCTCGGGAACCCTCGTCAATGGCACCCAAACCACGATCTATACGAGCGGTGCGACGACCTTTAAGACCGTCTCGAGCGGCGGTACGGCGAATGTTTATTACAACGGCAATCTTGTCGAGACCGAGACGCAGACAGGCAACGAGCTGTACACGACGAACTACACCTCCTCCGGGGCGGTGACCACCTCGAGCGTCCATCCACTCGACAGCGGCGGCGTCGCCACCGATGTCACGGTCGCCTCCGGAGGCACCGTCATTCTCGACGGAGGCTACTTAAGCGATCCCATTTTGCAGAACGGCGCGACATTGGAAGTCGGTGGCACGTTCACGTACGCCGGCGACGGCGCGACCCTCACGCACAACGTCACCGGCATCATGATCTCGGGGCTGGTCTCGGGCGGCGCGCGCGAAATCGTCAATTCGGGTAATTACAGCATCAGCCAGACCTTCGAGGCCGGTGCCGTGCTGTCGGTAACCTCGGGTGCCGCCGCGGACCAAGATACGATCAGCAGCGGTGGCACGGAGGTGGTCTTAACCGGCGCGACCGATTCCGCCACGAGCGTGCTGCCGGGCGCCGATAGCATCATCTCCGGGGGCTTCTCGGTCAGCGCCTCGGTCGGCGGCGGTGTCACCGCGGCCACGTACAGTTCGCCTCTTAATCTGGATAATTTCGGCGTACTCGATGTCTATAACGACGGCGACACCTCGGCCGCGAGGATCACGGCGGGTGGCTACGAGATCGTCAATTCTGGCGGCAATGCGGCCTCCTCGACGCTGATCGACGGCAACCTGTTGGTGTTAAACAGCGGCGTCGCCTTCAGCACGACGATCGAGGCCGCCGACGATGGGCCGAACTACATCCATCCCTCGGTGACGATAGAAGGATCCGGCGGTTACGCCGCCTTTAGTCTTATCAGCAACGGCGGCTCGGAAATCGCCTACGAGGGCGGCCAAAGCTTGTATGCCACGGTCTACAACGGCGGCACCGACATCGCTAATTCGGGTGGCGTGGTGTATTCCGCGATCATCGGTTCAGGCGGCGTCGCGTATGCCGTGAGCGGCGGTCACGCCACGAGCAACACCGTCAAAAGCAGCGGCGTCATGGTGGTCTCCTCAGGCGGCCAGGCATTGACCAACTCGGTGCTCTCCGGCGGCTTTCAAAAAGTCTCCTCGGGCGGCGTCTCGAGCGCAACCCTCGTGCAAAGCGGCGGCAACGAAACCGTATTCTCGGGCGGTGTGGCCAGCGACACCACCCTGTCCGGCGGCCATCAATACATTTCGGGCGGCCTCGCGAGCAGCACCACGATCGGGTCGGGCGGCGCCGTGTTGGCCTTCTCCGGCGGTGTGACCAGCGCCACCAGCGTGCAATCGGGCGGCCTCGAAATCCTCTCCGGCGGCACGTCTTATAAGACCACGCTCGCCGCCAGCGGCTACGCGGAGGTGTTCTCGGGCGGCCACGCCAACCGCCTCGACATCACGTCCGGCGGCTCGGCATTCGTGTATACCGCCGGTACGGTGAGCGGCGCCGATGTCGAGGGTGTACTGGTGCTGTCCGGGGGTACGTCACAGGCCTCGGATGTGTTCGGAGTCGAGGAAGTGGATTCCGGCGGGAAAACGGTCAGCACCACGGTCGACACCGGCGGCGCCCAGCAGGTCCTGCAAGGCGGCGTCACGTCGAACACGGTCGTCAACGGCGACGCGATCGAAAACGTTCACAGCGGCGGCGCCGCCTACAACACGGTCGTCAGCGGCGGCACGCTGTATGTCGAAACAAATGCCACGGCCTCGGGCGGCTCGGCCACGGCCGATTCCCATGTGTACGTGTACGGCACGGCATCAGCGTCCGGTTTCACGCTCAACGCCCAAAGTCAGCTCGTCGTCGCTGCAGACGGAACCGTCAGCGGCATCCAGGATCAAGGTCAGTTGATCGTCTCGGGCACGGCGCTTACCTCGATCATCGGCGGTGGCCTCGACAACAGCGGCTACGAGGCAGTCGAAGACGGCGCGAAATCCATCAGCGCGTCGGTGCTGTCCGGCGGAGTCCAGGAGGTGTTCCTCGGCGGCGTCGCGAGCAACACGCATGTCTCCGCGGGCGGCGAACAGCGGGTCGATGACGGCGGCAGCGCGGTGGGTACGGCTGTCTTCAGCGGCGGCGTGCTCTCGAGCATCGACGGCAACCTCACCAACGCGCACGTCGCCGACGGCGGCGTCATCCTCGACGGCAAGGGTGACCCGGCGACCGACACGACCGTCGGCAGTGGCGGCCTGCTCATCGTCGGCGACGGCGGCGAGGCCACCGGCACCACCGTGCAGAGCGGCGGCACCTTGATCGAAGAGCCTGGCGCCGAAGTCACCGACAGCAACGTGCAAAGTGGCGGCAGCGTCATTTACGGCGGCGTGATCGTCACGAGCGGCGGCACGGTCATCAGCGCCGGGGCGGGAACCACGAGCGTCAGCTTGACCGCCGGTGAGACCGAAGAGGTGCTCTCCGGCGGAACGGCGTACGCCACCACAATCCACGCCGGCGCGGTGATGGACATCGACGGCGGCACCGCCACAGGCGGCATCGCGTTTTCAGGCGGCGGCGGTGAGCTGCAGATCGACAGCGTGGCACCCGCCACGGTGATCTCGGGGGTCGTCGCCGGCGATGTCATCGACCTCACGGGACTCGTCTTCTCGGGCAACAGCACGCCGAGCTTGAGCGCGAACGATACGCTCACGGTCACCGAAGGCGGCTCCAGCGTCAGCTTGAATTTCGATGCCAGCGTCAGCGGCCAGCACTTCACCGCCTCCGCCGATGCGGCCGGCGGCACGGAGGTTGCGCTCTGCTATTGCGCGGGTACGCGCATCGCCACCCCGGCCGGCGAGCGGCTGATTGAGGAGCTTGGCATTGGCGATCGGGTCAGCAGCATGGACGGTACGGCACACCCGATCAAATGGATTGGACGGCGCAGCTACGAAGGCCGCTTCATCGCCGACAACCATTTGATGGCGCCGATTCGCATCCGCGCCGGCGCCCTCGATAACGAGGTTCCGGCCCGTGATCTTTTCGTCTCTCCGGGCCACGGCATTTTCATCGGCGGGACACTGGTGCCGGCTTGGCGGCTGATGAATGGCGTGACGATCACGCAGGAGCCGGTGGCAAGCGTTCGCTACTACCACCTTGAACTGGCAAGCCACGAGATCCTGCTGGCCGAGAACTGTCCCGCCGAGAGCTTCTGCGACGAGCGCCTGCGCGGCCAGTTCCAGAACGCGCAAAGCTATGTCGATCGATACCCCGGACCCGAAGCACCCCGGGTTCAGCGACCCCGGCTTGAATCGGGATTCGCGCTGCGCGAGATCCAAGAGCAGGTGGCGGCGCGCGCCGGCCTCGTCCCCGACATCCTGCCCGCCGGCCCCTTGCGAGGGTTTGTCGACAGCGCGGGTCCTCGCATCGTCACGGGTTGGGCGCAGGATCTGCATGCGCCGGAGGAAGCGGTGTGCCTCGATATCATCGTGAATGGCCAGTGCATCGAACGCGTGCTGGCCAATCAGTATCGCGCCGATCTGCGTGCGGCCGGAGTGGGCAGCGGCTGCCACGCCTTTGAGGTGACCTTGGCGGCGTGCGCGGCGGGTGCACTGGACGTGCGCCGCGCCGCGGACGGTGCGAAGCTGCCGTTGACGCGCGCGGCAGCGAGCCAGGCCGCCTAAAGGAAACCCATGCAGAAACTGTCCCTGGTTGAAGCCGCGAAACCGGCCACGGCAGACGAGGCGAGCCCCGCTATCCCGGCATCGCCGGCGACCCCTGAGAAGGAAACTTATCCGCGGCCGGCGGCCGAGCCCACGCAAGCCGGACCCTTTGGGGTGCGCTTTGACTTCAATCAAGGCGCGCGCGTGAAAATTCCGGTGGGCAAAGGCTGGCGGGTCCGGCTGCGCGATCTGGACACCGGCAACACCTTGTTCGAAAGCAGCGCGGGCGGCGTGTTCATCAACAGCACGAAACGCTATTTCATCCGCTTTCGCATCGAGATCCTCGACGGCGAGCGGGCGTTCTACCAGCACGACTATTGCGCGCGCGGCGAGAAGGTGCTGATCCAGTTCCCGGTCGGCACGCTCGGGGACATCATGGCCTGGTTTTCCTACGTGGTGAAATTTCAGGAGAAGCATCAGTGCGAACTGACCTGCGCGATGTCGGAACTGCTCATCCCGCTGTTTCGCGAGGCGTACCCGCACATCACCTTCGTGACCCACGAAGTCGTGGACACCGCGCAGTTCTACGCCACCTACAGCTTGGGACTGTTTTTCGACGATGACGCTCGGACCTGGCAGCCGTGCGATTTTCGGCTGGTGGGACTGCACAGAACCGCCGGCTACATCTTGGGCGTCGATCCCACGGAGATTGCGCCGACGTTGAGCCCCGTCGATGCGGCACCGCCGATCGACGAGCCCTATGTCTGCATCGCCGTGCAAAGCACGACCCAGGCGAAATACTGGAACAACCCGAACGGCTGGGCCGAGGTGATCCGCTACTTGAAGGCCAAAGGACTGCGCGTGATCTGCATCGACCAAAAGGCGACGCACGGCACGGGCATCGTCTGGAACCACATTCCGCACGGCGCGGAAGACCGGACCGGCGATGTGCCGTTGCTCGAACGCGTCCTCTGGCTCAAACATGCAAAGGCCTTTATCGGCTTATCCTCCGGGCTGTCCTGGCTCGCCTGGGCGAGCGGCGTGCCGGTGGTAATGATCTCAGGCTTCACGCATCCGACCAACGAGTTCTTCACGCCCTTCAGGGTCATCAACTACCACACCTGCAATTCCTGCTGGAACGATGTGCGCCATCGCTTCGATCACAAGGATTTCCTGTGGTGTCCGCGCCATGCCAACACGGCGCGGCAGTTCGAGTGCACGCGCCTGATCACCACCGAGCAAGTGATCGGCACGCTGAATGCGTTGTTCGAGGCCCATCCGCTGCCATGAAGAGTCGCGTGATCTGGTGCCTCGGCATGTACGCGAGCGCCTCGACCTGGATGTTGAACGCCGTACGGGAGATCCAAGTCGCTTGCCGGCCGGGTGAACGGGTGGCCGTGCAATTCGTGCGGGATAACATTGATTCAAACGTATTGGCGCAACAAACCGTCATCAATATCGTCAAGTCGCATGAAATTCCGGAGGCGGCATCGCTCCTCACGCTCGCCGGCCGCGCCGACACGATCTTGATGACGGTTCGAGATCCGCGTGATGCGGTGGCCTCGATGATGGAATATCAGAAGACCGAGTTCGACAAGGCGACCCAGCTCGTCAACGAATCGAGCGCACTGTGCCTGGATTTCCTCAAGGATCGGCGCACCACGTGCTTTCACTACGAGAGCGAATTTTTCGCGCATCGCAAAACTTTGTTCGACCTGGCGCGCATCATGGGCTGTACGTTGAGCGACGGCGCTGCTGAAGGCTGTTTCGAGCGCCTGAGTCGGCCGGCCGTGGAACGGCTGATCAAAGAACTGCCGCGTCGGCAGGATATTCTTTACGACCCGGTCTCCGGCGATTTTCTGGACCCGCAAACGCAGTGGCACACCCATCACGCGGGACGCTCGGGGCGGGTCGGTCGGTGGCGGCAGACCCTGTCCGAGGCGCAGGCGCGCGACGTACTGTCGCGCTCGGATGCGCAGCGCGTGAGCCGTTTGACGTTAGCCAACACTGTTGGCGTCAAACGAAGTTGAAATGCCTCATCGAGTGTAGCCCCGCATCTAATTGCCGATCAGGGATCAGTTGTTTGGTCACAAGCTGCTGCTGGCGACACCGGACGCATGCGAATTCATAACTTGCGAAGAACTCCCTAAGGACTCTGCTCAGGGCACTCCGTATCTTGGCTTCCACGGACCGGGATTGAAGCGTACAACGCGGCACTCTCCGGCCGGCTTCGCAATACCACCAACACATTTTCAAGGAGATGACCATGAAAAAGATCAACACACTTTTCAACACCACCACCCGCGGCGCCCTGCTGGCCGGCTTCATCGGTGTCCTCGGCCTCACAGGTTCGGCATTCGCTACCGTGGAACATGTTCCCTATAGCCTGGGTGCGGGCGGCAGTGTGAACATTACATTGCCCGACGTGAGCGAGCCGCTGCTGCTCGTTTGCAGAAACGACGGCGGAGACAATGGCGTAGCACAAGCATCGATTAGCAGCGCGGGCGTCGGCGGGCTGTTCTGGGTCGGCTACGACTACTTCTCGGGAACGCTCAAGAAGGGGAACACGGATGCAGTGGGTCCTAAGGCGACGCTGTATTGCGACCAGGGATACGTCACTTTGACGTTCGTCAACGCAACCACGATTGCAATCAAGAACAATCAGGTTGAGAGCGTCCAAGAAGGAACCGTCAGTTTTTTCTATTGATCGAAAGCTGAACCGGCAGTGCGTCGGGGGGAGGGTACGAGCGTACCCTCCCTTGGCGGGCGCCGCCCTCGAGGAGGCCGTGGGCCGGAGCGAACAACGGTCTCGGTGCCCGGCTGGAGGCGGCCGGTAAAGAAACCGAAAGACTGAGACGTCACTTCCGTGCCGAGAAATTCGTCGTAGTGCGCGGGGTCATCGCGGCGGACCCGCCGGACGGGAGAGTTCCGCCAGGAATCGCTCGCGATCGCCCGGGTCCCCGATACGCGCCGCGAGCCGTGCATACAGATCGGATTCATCGCGAGCCAGCGGCGCGGCCTTCTTCACCAGCACCGAGGCGATTGGACCCAGGTAGCGCATGAGAATCTTGGCAGTCCGTTCCACGGTATCGGCGGTGGGGGCGCTGCCGCCATCCGCGCGGGAACTGAAGGCCGCCGCGCCCGGCGGCGCCGTGGCGGGCGTCACCATGGCGGGCGGCACGCGCCCCTCCCGGCCGGAACCCGGCGCCGCGGTCAGGAATCGCCGACGCTCCTCGTCGGTGTGCAATTGCGCCGCTATCAGGTCGCGCAACTGCTCGATGTCCCGCGTTCGCGATGCCGCGCGCCTGACGACGATCCGCGCCAACGGACCCAAAATGGGCCGCAGCTGCTGCTCGAGCGGCGCGAGCTGTTCGGCCAGCCATCCTGGGGGTGCGCCGGTGTCGCGGGCCGCCGGCAGCGGCGCGACCCGCAGCGTCGCCACGGACTCGCCGCCGGGCGCCGGCCCGGCTTCGCGACTGACCCCGCTTGTCAACCCGAGGTTCTCGCTCACCGCGGCCACGGCCGCTTCGAATTCTGCCGCGGTCTGGTAGCGTGCCTCAGGCTCCTTGGCCAGCGCCTTGGCGAGCACCGGATCGAGCGCCCCGGGAAGCGACGAATCCACGCTCGATACGGGGCTCGGCACGCGATGGCAGCTCTGGTACATGATCTCGGTCACCGTGCCGCTGAACGGCTTGCTGCCCGTCAGCAGCTGGAAGAGCACGACGCCGGCCGAGTACAGGTCGCAGCGCTGATCGATGGCACCGCCCGTGTAGCGTTCGGGCGCCATGTAGGCGGGAGTTCCGATCATCAGGCCGGTCAGGGTGTGCTTGAGCGATCCGATCCTCGCAATGCCGAAGTCGGTGATCTTGATCTGCCCGTCGCGAGTGACCAGCAAGTTGGAGGGTTTGATGTCGCGGTGAACGACACCCTTACCATGCGCATAGGCGAGCGCTTCCAGCAATTGGCGCATCAGCGCGAGCGAGCGGGCCAGCCCGATCGCCGAGTCCGGCCTCACGAGGTGCTCGATCGTGCACCCGTCGACGTATTCCATCGCAATATAGGCGCCCGCCGCATCGGCATCGGAGAAGTCATAGACGGCGACGATGCCGGGGTGGTTGAGCCGCGCAACCGCGCGCGCCTCGTTTAGAAAGCGCGCGCCATCCACCCCGGTCTCTGCCCGATGCAGGTCCCGGTTCAGGATCTTGACTGCGACGATTCGCTCGAGGATGAGGTCGCGCGCCCGGTACACGGTGCCCATGCCCCCCGCCCCGATCGACTCGAGGATTTCGTACTTGCCCAGGGTCCACGTTCCGGCCACCGACTTCGCCTTCCCCATCCGCCGTCTACTTCTCGAGCAATTCGATCGCCTCGACCAGGCTGCGACGCATCCGGTTGAAGGATTGGCCGAGGCTGGCCATTTCGTCGCCACCATTGGCCGGAAAGTCGGGCGCATCCAGCATGCCGAGGCTCACTTGATCGGCGAGTGTACCGAGTTTTTTCATCGGCCGGACGATGAGCAAGGACAACAGGAGGTTGAGGGCGAGAAACAGCACCACGAACAGCCCGGTCAGCAACAGCAGGATCTTCGAGACGATCGCATCGGCGCGGTTCAGCGCGACCGACTGGGGCACCGACACCACTTGCGCGCCGACGACTTCACCCGGTTGCCAGCCGAATCCGTTGGCATTGCCGTACAGATCGATCATGGTTTGCGGCGCGGCGTTTACCGTGCTGTGGCAGGTGAGGCAGGCCGGATCCTTGATCCGCAGCGGCTGGGCGAGATAGAGCGATTTGCCGAATGCGCCATCGCGCTCGCCGAACAGTTCGGTGACTTCCGGATGCTGACGGAAGCGGTTCACCACGTCGACTTCCCAATCAACCGCGCGGTCGCGCGGATTGGTCGGGTTCAAGGTAGCTTCCTTGTAGGCGTAATCGCGCAGATCCGCGCTGGCGGCGAGACTGTTGAAATACTCGGTGGCGGCATACGACGGCACGGTCTGCGGCAGAAATTTGTAGTGATTCTGCCCATCGAGCAGGGGTTTGATCTGTGTCGACGTGTAGGTGCGCACGGCGAGCGCCGAACGCATCATGATGCGCGCATTTTCCTGCACGCTGGCGCGCGCATTGGCCTCGAGCAGCCGGCGCGCGATGATCGACGTCGCGAGCAGGCTCATCGCGAAGAGAATCAACAGCAACAAATTGAATTTAACCGCAATTTTCATCTAAAGACCCCGCCCGCAAACTGCCCAACTAAATTATCAAAAAATCCACTCAGGGATTGGCCGGTTGCGGTGAACGGAGCGCCGGCGGCGGATGCAGGAGGGGAGCCCACTCTGGATGGGCGCGCAGATGCGCATCGAGCTGGCTGAAAAACGCGCGATCCTTGAGCCGAGGCCGGAAGCGCGTGATAAACCCCTGACGCCAGCTTCGCGGCCCGTCGAGCCAGTCGCAGATATCCTCGTACGCGACCTCCCGGATGAACTGCGGCTCGGCGGCGCCGCGCAGCCGCGTCGCCACGCCCATCGGGAGAGGATCTCGCAAAGGCGCTGGGAGCGCGGCAGCGAAGGCCACTCCGGGGCCGAGCCGGCGTTGAATCGCGCCCGCGGAGTTGCTGCTGACCCATTCGTTGGCCGGACTTGGCGCGCCGCCGCCGGGCGTCGCGGGGATCGAGACGGTCATGGCGCCGCTTTCATGAAACACCTCGTCGGCCTCGACGCCGGCATGCAGCACGTAGACGCCGGACTGGCTGTCGGCGGCGAGGCGCACGCCCTCGGTCCGCACCTCTGCCGGCCGTGCGGCGGACTGCGTATCGACTTTGATCCAGCCGGCCAGCACACCGAAGGTGGGCGAAGGCCCTCGCTCCCTCCAATAGGCCCGCGTCGCGGGACCGATGCCCACTAAAGCGCCCACCCCATCGCCGACCCGCAGCTCCACGACCAGGAAAGCGCCGGGTTGGGTCTCGATGATATCGCCCGGCGCAAGCACTGCGCCCCGGCCCGCGCTCGACAGCGACACCCGCCGAATCAGGACGAACGCGGGGCCATCGGCCACGCTCACCACACCGGACACCGGCGCCAATTCGGGCTCGCCGGGGGGCGCGGCCGACGCGGCAAGTGCGGCCGACTGCCCGGGTTGTGCCAGGGTCGCGGCGGAGCAAAGCAAGACCGCGAAGGGCCCTCGATGAATGGCGGACAACGGAAGCGTCGCAGGCTTAAGGGAATCCCCGCATTATGCCATCGTCGGGCGCGGCTCGCTCGCCCAGCCGGACCTCAACGCCAAAGGCCGGCCTCACCCAGGGTGAGGCCGGCCATCCGTGCAGCATTCGTCTAACGGTTTCTCAATCGGCCGAATAATCCACGAAGCCGTTGACCTTCGACTTGCCGTCGGAGAAGAAGCCGACGATGTCGCCCAGGTCATCGATGCCGTTGATGAGCGTGCCCTGCACCCCCAAGACCGCCGCCTGCGAGGAACCGGTCGCATCGAACTGTTCGTACTTGCCGTCGTGGTAGATGAAGCCGTGCAGATTGCCGCTGGTATCGGCAAACTGGCCGACGACATCGCCATTGTCGTTGCAGCCGAATGCCTGGGTGCTCGCCGCCTTCACGCCGTTGATCTCGACCTCGAACGACGTGTAAGAGCTGCCGAACTTGCCGAAGAACCCGTGACTCACCGCATTCTTATCGGTCCAGAAGCCGCACACTTCACGCTCGTTGGTGATGTTGCTAACCACCGTGGACACCGCATTCTTGAACAGCGACGGACCCACTTCGGTGAACGTCGCCTTGGCGGGCGTCGAACCGAACTGGACCACGAAGCCATGCAGCAAACCGCTATTGTCGGTCCAGAACCCGGACGCCTGACCGGCATCGTTCACGCCGAGCAGGTTCTGCACCGGCGCGGCCACCTTCGACGCATTGCCTTCCGGATCATCCACCGTGTACTGCGTGCCGTTCGCGTCGATGAACCCGTGCGTCACGCCGGTGTTGTTGTCGGTGTAAAAGCCCACGATCTTCGGGGACGTGCTGTCGTTGTTGATGCCGATGGCCTGGGTCTGAGACGCACGATCGCCCGCGCTCAAGTGAGTGAAGTTCTCGACGGAATAATGATTGGGGGGCACCAACACGTAGCCATTGTTGGCCACCTGGGTGCCGTCGCCGAAATATCCGACGATGATGCGCGAGTCGTTGATGCCGAGCAGCTGGTTGAAATGGGGGTCGCCGGGGTTGTCGAGCACGACGAATTCGCCCGAGGCGGCGCCGGCCACGGCCGGCAGGGCCGCGATCAGCGCACTGGCGAGCACGCCCTGGGTGAGGCCGAACAGCTTGGTGGTGTTGAAGGTCTTCATGATCATCTCCTAAAGTTCAGTGGGTGAGGTTGTCGAGGGGTCCGGCGGTCGGGGTTCAATCCAGTCCCGGGCCCGTGAAGAACGATAGTTGCGGGGCGGCCGACGATCTTTAGGAAGTTCTTCGGAAGTTGTGAATCCTGCGGTATTTGGCGGAGCGCGGCGAACTCGGCTAACCTCTCGGCCATGGATTCCGCTTTTGCCGATTGCGTGCTTCGCGTGAACTCGCGGCAGTTGCTCCGCGACGGACGGGACGTGCCGCTCGAGCCGAAGATGTTCCAGCTGCTCCAGGTGCTTCTGGAACGGCGTCCCGCCGTGGTCACCTACGCTGAGCTCGACGAGTTGTTGTGGCCAAAGGTGTATGTGGCGCGCACCAGTCTGACGCGGCTGGTGTCGGAGCTGCGCACCCTGCTGGGAGACTCTTCCGCCGACTCGCCCATCATTCGCACCGTGTACAAAACAGGTTACGCATTTGCGGCCGCGGTAAGACCGGCCGGCGGCGATCCGGCGGCGGCGGCGAAAGCGCCCGGCGCGGTCCCGCAGCCAAGCTTTTCGCTGCACTTCAACGGCCGGGTACTGACGCTGGTACACGGCGACAACATCGCGGGGCGCGACGCCGATTGCAGCGTTCGGGTGGACGCCGCCACGGTATCGCGCCGCCATGCGCGCTTCGTCATTGCACTGCGCGCCGCGACCGTCGAGGATCTCGACAGCACCAACGGTACGTTCGTTAACGGAGTCGCGATTTCGCAGCCGGTGCGCGTCACCGATGGTGATGCGATCGGGCTCGGCAAGGCATTGCTTCAGCTGCGCATGGTCGAACCGTCGGCGCCGACGGAGACGATGACGCACACCGCGTCGGATGGCGGCGACTGAAGCCAGCCCGCGCGCGCCCCGTTCCTCGAGGCCACGACGCTGCTGGACACCTATTGGCGGGTCGTCGAAATGGCGGCGAGGTCAGGCTTGCGGCCGCGACGCTCAGCGGCCGCGACGCTCAGCGGCCCCGGCGCTCAGCGTCCACTGGCCGCTTGCCGACGCGCCCGGCGCCGCAGAGCCTCCGGCAGCACCGGCACCACCGCCACCCGCGGCTCCGCCGGCGCCCCGCGCCATTTACGCCGCCCGCGCGCCGGCACCCTGTGTGTAGCGGTTAAATTCCTCCAAGTAACGCGTCCCCAGGCGAGCACGTTCGGGCACCGGCAGTTTTTCCTGCAATTCGAAGAACCAGGTGTTCTCCTCCTCGTAGACATGGTGCAAGACCGCCCCCCGGATATGCTCGAGCTTGTCCATATATTCCTGGCTCAAGGGTTCCAAGCCTTCCAGCAGCGCCATTTCAGTCTTGGCCGCCGCCTGCTGGGTAAACGCGGTTGTCGCATAGGTCTTTTCATCGGCACCGACCAACGCGGGATAGAGCACCGACTCCTCGGCGATCGAATGTCCCGTCAACAGCGCGGCGAGCTTCTTTTGAGCCATCACCTGTGTGCCGGCCGTGGTGGCGTTCTTGACGTCACCAAACGCGGCTTCGATCAATCGATGATGCTCGATGACCGTCGACAACCAGTCGCCCGGCTGCGCGGCGGACAGCGCCTTGTGGCGCGCTTCCGCGCGGGCCGAATCACTTTCCAGCGGCGTAACGGCCGCAATGACCTTATCGAGGATGGACATGACGCTAACTCCCAGGTGTGAAACAGGATGCCAGTGTCGCCGGGCGCCCAGTCCGCTCGTCATCAGTCTCGATCCATTATTGCGGTGGGAGAACCCTGACCCTGACTCCTGTTACCATCTCGCCGATGCAATCGTCATGCCGTTCCCAGATCGAAGCGCTGCGAGAAACCGGCTACGTGGTCGTGTCGGGATTGCTGTCCGGCACCGATCTTCAGGTGCTGAATCACGTCGCCCGCGCGCAACTCGGAGCGCGCGCGGAACCGTTGGAGTTCGAGGCGGATCTGCAATATCCCGGCGCCCCGTCCTCGCGCACCGCCGAAGGCGGCCAGACCGTACGTCGGCTGCTCGATGCCTATGGGCGCGATCCATGCTTCGCCGCACACGGCACGTCGTCCCGCGTGCGGGAGTGGCTCGAAAGCTACTTCGGCAGCGACGTGTCGATGTCACGGGCCCACCATAATTGCTTGATGACCAAGCACCCCCGCTACGGCAGCCTCACCGGCTGGCACCGCGACATCCGCTACTGGTCGTTCAAAGTTGAGGATCTGGTCTCGGTCTGGTTCGCGCTCGGGGAGGAGTCCATCGACAACGGCGCTCTCTGGTTCGTGCCGGGCTCGCATCGCCTGGCCTTCGGTGCGGAGCGCTTCGATGAGGCCAAATTTTTCCGCGCCGAGCTCGCGGAGAACGAGCAACTCCTGCGCCGCGCCGATTCGCCGCGACTGGCGGCGGGCGATGCGGTCTTCTTTCACTGCAATACGCTGCACTCGGCCGGCCCGAATCGCAGCGAGGCCGTGAAGTTCTCTTTGGTCTACACCTACCACGGAGCCGGCAATGAGCCGACTCCCGGGACGAGATCGGCGGCAAAACCCGAGGTCCCGTTACGCCGGCAATGATCCCCACCTCGCTGACGTTTTCCCTGCGCCTCGCGGCCACTGCAATACTGGTCCTGTTCGCCATCCGCGAGGCCGGGGCCGGCGCCACGCTCGAACGCGTGCATCGCACCGGTGTGCTTGACGATGTGCTTCTCGACAGCTACCCGCCGTTCGGGTTCATCAATGACAACAATGAGCTCGCCGGCTTCGACGTCGATGTGGCGCGCGCCTTCGCGGACCGGCTGGGCGTCAAACTGAAATTGCAGACGCCGGCCTGGGAGGCCATCGTCTCGGGTCACTGGCAGGGGCGATGGGACATCTGCATCTGCTCCATGAGTCCCACCATCGAGCGGGCTCAGGTGCTCGACTTTCCCGCGGTGTATTACGAGTCACCGGCGGTGCTGACGGTGCATCGCGACGAACGGACCATCAAGACGGCGGCCGATCTGTCGGGTAAGCGCGTCGGCGTCGGCTTGGGCTCGAGCTACGAGAAGTACATGCACCGCGAGCTCGTGATCCCGGGTGCCCCGCCGCTCGTGTACCCCTTCCATGACGCCATCGTGATCCCGGGCGACGAGACCATCAATTTTCGCAATCTCGCCCTGGGCCCCGGGGTTCGGCTCGACGCCATCGTTTCCGACCTCGCCACGGCACGCACGGTGAGCGCATCGAGTCGCGTGCTGAAAGTGGTCGGGCCCGTCCTTTACGCCGAACCGAACGCGGTCGCCACGGAAAAAGGCGACCCCGATTGGGACCGAACGGTCGCCGGCATCTTCGAAGCCCTGCGCCGCGACGGGACGCTCGCGAAAATCTCGCAAAAGTGGTTCGGCATGGACATCACGGCCAATGGCCATTGAGGAGTTGCCGTTGCCGACGGCGACCACCAGCCGTTTTCGGCGTCGAGTCTGGCTCACCTGGGCGGTGCTCGCGCTCCTGCTGGCGGCGGGCGGACACGAATTGCACCTCGATTATGCCTACATGTCGCAGAAGCTCCCCTTCTTGCTGGGGCTCAAGCTCGGATCGGACGGCTTCATACAAGGCGCCGCCCTGACACTGCTCGTGACCGCCGTGTCGATGCTCTGCGCACTGGCCGTGGCGCTCATCACCGCGGTTGGCCGGTTGTCGACGAACCCGGCGGCTTTCGCCATCGCGACCTTCTATGCGTCCCTGTTCCGCGGCACTCCCTTGCTGGTCCAGGTGCTCATCATCTATCTGGCCCTCCCGCAGATCGGCATCGTGCTCGGCGCCTTGAGCTCCGGCATCATCGCGCTGTCGCTCAACTACGGCGCCTATCTCGCCGAAACGATCCGCAGCGGCGTAATGGCAGTCCCGGCCGGACAACGAGAGGCGGCGATGGCGCTCGCCCTGCCACGGTGGATCATCACCTGGAAGGTGATCGCTCCGCAGGCCTTGAGGCTCATCATTCCGCCGGCGGGCGCCTTGTTCATTTCGATGCTCAAGGATTCCTCGCTCGTGTCGGTGATGGGCCTCTGGGAGCTCAATTTCCTGGCGCAATCCTATGCGCGCACGAGCTACCGCTATATGGAAATGCTGATTGCCGCGGCCCTCATCTACTGGGCCCTATCGATCGTCTTCGAGTTGATCCAATACCGCTTGGAGCGGCGTTTCGGCAGGGGAGTGGCGGTTGTCCGCGCCCCTTAGCCCGGCCGCTCCAGCGGATCGAACCGTGGGCAGCTCCGCATTGGTGGCTCTGTCGCGGGTGAACAAATGGCACGGGCCGATTCAGGTATTGCGCGACGTGTCATTCACCGTAACCGCGCACGAGCGCGTGGTGATATGCGGTCCCTCGGGTTCCGGCAAGTCGACCTTGTTGAGATGCATCAACGGCCTGGAGCCCCATCAAAGCGGCGACATCCGCATCGACGGCATCCTGCAAAATGCCAACCCGGCCGTCATGAACGAGATCCGCGCGCAGGTCGGCATGGTATTTCAAACCTTCAATCTCTTTCCGCATATGACGGTTCTCGATAACTGCACGCTCGCGCCCATCTGGACCCGGCGCATGGCACGGCCGGAGGCGCAGTCGATCGCCCTCAACTACCTGGAACGGGTGCACATGGCCGCGCACGCCGCGAAATATCCCCATCAGCTCTCCGGCGGCGAACAGCAGCGGGTGGCGATCGCCCGCGCGCTCTGTCTCCAGCCCAAGGTGATGCTGTTCGACGAACCCACGTCCGCACTCGATCCGGAGATGATCCAGGAAGTGCTCGAGACGATCATGGAATTGGCGGATTCCGGCATGACGCTGCTCTGTGTCACCCACGAAATGGCTTTCGCTCAGGCTTTGTCGAACCGTATCATCTTCATGGATCGCGGCGAGATCATCGAGGAGGGAACCCCGGCACAGTTCTTCTCGCATCCCAAGAGTCCGCGACTCGAGGCTTTCCTCGGACGGATCATGCTCAAGTGATGGGCGGACAACAATCTTTTCCCCTGCGGAGGTGCCTACGTGTCCAGTCAACAGACTTCCTGGGTTTCCTTGAGTTCGGACGCCCTGAGCGCGCAAATCGACCCGCGCGGCGCGCAATTGTCGACACTGCGTGATCGCGGCGGACATGATCTCTTGTGGAGCGGCGATCCGTCCATCTGGGCCGGGCGCGCACCCGTCCTCTTTCCCATCGTCGGCGAACTCGCAGGCGGCGCCTATCACCTGGGCGCGCAGACCTATCATCTGTCGCGGCATGGGTTCGCCCGGACCAGCAGTTTCCAGATCGTCGATGCCCATGCCTCGGCCGTCACGCTGCGGTTGCAGGCCGATGCGGTCAGCCTGCGGCGCTATCCCTTTCAATTCGAATTGGACTTGAATTTCGTGTTGCAGGGGCCGACGCTGACATTGACCGTGTCGATCCGGAATCTGGGCGAGGCGGCCATGCCGGCCAGCTTCGGCTACCATCCGGCGTTTCGCTGGCCGCTGCCGTTCGGCCAGCCGCGCGATGGGCATTTCCTGGAATTCGATCACGACGAGCCCGCGCCGGTCCGGCGCTTGGACGCAAAGGGACTGCTCACGCCGGAGCGTCAGCAAACGCCCGTCGTCGGGCGACGCCTCGTGCTCGACGATGCGCTCTTCCAGAACGACGCCTTGATCTTCGACGCCTTGCGCAGTCAGCGGGTCACCTATGGTTCGGCAACCGGCCCGCGAATTGCCGTGAGCTTTCCCGATACGCCCTTCCTCGGTGTTTGGACCAAGCCCGGGGCGCATTTCATGTGCATCGAGCCCTGGCATGGCATCGCCGACAGCCAGGGCTTTTCCGGTGATTTCACCGTCAAACCCGGTGTTTTCATGGTCGCTCCGGGCGGCCTGCGGGTTATCAAAGTGATGCTGAGTCTGATCGAGTAACGGAGCGAGAGCGGCTCGCGCGAGGTGTCAGTCATATCCCACAGATGAAGGGGTTTGGCAGGGGGCGTGTTCGATAGGGTCCGGCCACACAATTCTGGTTCCACAACAGACCGGCGACATCGAGGGCTCATGACGAAGACTCCGGACATTCGTGAGGCTTGGGTGCCCGGTACCTGGGCACTCGTTCTCGCCGCAGGAGACGGCAACCGGCTGAAAGCGCTCACCACGACTCCGAACGGAGTGATCGTCCCCAAACAATTTTGCTCCCTGCAACGCGGGCCGAGCCTCCTCTCCCAGGCATTGCAACGCGCAGGAGCAGTGGCACCGACCATCCAAACGTGTGCGGTCGTGGCCGATCAGCATCGCTGGTGGTGGGAACTGCCCTTGGGAATCCTCCCCAAGGAGAACATTTTCGTCCAGCCGATGAACCGCGGTACCGCCCATAGCCTGCTCCTCGCCCTGCTGCGGGTCCACGCTCGCGACCCCAAGGCCAACGTGGCGGTATTGCCGGCCGATCATTACATCCGCCAGGAAGTGAGCTTTGCCCATTCGATCCGCCGACTGGCCGAACTCGCCTCCCACAATGCGGACGTGGTGTACTTGCTGGGCATCGACCCCGATCGGCCCGAACCGGACTTGGGCTATATCGTCCCGGCCGATCATCACACAGACCGGCCTTCGCCGGTACAAAGTTTCGTGGAACGACCCGACGCCGTCCGCGTGCGGGGGCTCCTCAAGGCGGGTGCGCTGTGGAATACCTTCATCATCGCCGGATCGGTCCGCGCTCTGCTCGCTCTGTACAGCCGGGATTACCTGCCGTCGGTCATGCAGCTGCGCAGCGCGATCCCCGATCGGAAACGATCTACCATCGGCAGCAGCGCGCTGGCCCCGGTCTTTCAAGCATTACCCACGGTGGATTTTTCACGCGATCTGCTCGCACCTCAGGTGCAGCATCTGCAGGTTCTGCATGCCCCCGACTG
>Ga0116228_10000216_pt1 | contig 41158 bp, 32 predicted proteins | sample S1TSphfallax_2_FD_89694 | JGI IMG/M metagenome (GOLD analysis project Ga0116228, IMG submission 89694) | Host-associated microbial communities from peat moss isolated from Minnesota, USA - S1T2_Fc - Sphagnum fallax MG | ecosystem: Host-associated > Plants > Peat moss > Unclassified | place... | reverse complement strand
TTTTATACACAACTTAACATGTTTCTTTGCATGAAAATTTCCTTCACATTTTGTCAGCACTTGGGGCCACAAATTCTAAGCCTATTGAATAGAAAAAATCAACCAAATGGGAAAAAAAATAATCATTTAGCTTGTAGCCCTTTCAAAATTGATTTTATAACCTTTAAAAAATTTATATCCTACATTATTCAATCAAATGCATTATATGAACATTGCCATAGATGTATGCATTATTTATCCATGAAATTTTTTTGAAGTCAATTGTATTTTTTAATACATTCCTTTTGATTCCTTTAAAATGAAAATTACAATTAGGAAAAGGATTCAAATTGTTTAAAAGGACTCAAAAAGACATCAATATTATATCCAATCTATTCTAGGATTTTTTATTAGATTAACATGGCATCATTCTAATTATAGTCATATACCAATCCACTATAATCATGAAATAGTAAATGTAATAAGAATCCAAAATAATGTTTTGCAATCTTTTTCCATTAAACCATCCTGTTGGGTACCTTGATTGTGAATATGCCCAAAAAAAAAGAAATTGTCAAAATCCTTTATAATAATGGCATGATTGAATTTCAAACATGAGACCCTTGAAAAATAGTACAATGTGACAACAATCTTGGGCCCCCCCATAATGTTTTTTCACCCTGGAATTCAAAATTGTAGCTAAAACCCAATTGCAAATGTAGTTGCAAAACATTTATTTTTTCATAATGTGAAACAATTTTTTGGTAAACATTCCTAAGTAACTTGACAAGCCTTTAATTAATTTATGGACCATGAAAATGCAATAAAAGGAGCCATGGGTTACAAGGTTAAAATGCTTTCCAATGATTACATTTGGCACATGGCATTTTTGTGTTGGTTGATTTTCCTAATTTATATATTTTTCATACTTAATTTACAATTTTGTTTTGAATATAATTATTTTTATTACATCTTGGTTTATATCATTTATATTTTTTAAATAACAAAAATGAATAACTTTTCTTAAAGACTCATTTTCAAAATTCACAATTTTTTAGGTGAAAAGCAAGTTTGAAATAAATATGTTGAAATATATTCAAAAATGAAATTTATCAATTTCAAGTGCTTTTGCTTCTATAATCATCGATGTTAAATTCCTCTTCAATTTTGAGAAAAAATGGTTCACGTTTAATAAAGAAAATGTTGTGACAAATTGCTTTAAACTTGCAAAAAGATTTTTGAAACATCATCAATTTATATCAAGTTTTAAACAATGAAACTTCAAATTTTTGAAAGAAAAATTCCATTTATTATGCTCTTCTTGTGATCTTTCAAAAATATAAAATAATACTTTTATCTAGTTGTGACACACCTTGTGCCTCATTTTATTGTGTTTGCACCCTTACATAGTTTAGGATAAGACTGTAAGTTGAGTAAGTCATTTAAATAAGTTAAGCAAAAATCTTTATTAAAATATGATTCTATTTCATATTAAAAAAATAAGTTGGTACAAAAATAAGCACTTCGCCCCTCAATGTGAAAGTGACAAAATCAAATTCTTATTATTACAACCTATCAACCCTAGTTTAAGGTAGGTGATTTATTGTAGGTCGAGGTGTCTAAACTAAATGACCTGTGCTTCAGCCTAGCCCATCTTTAAGAAAGAAAATATTTTTAGGACTAGTCCTTCACCCAAAAAACCAAACCAACATTATCACTCTTTAGGTCAAACCCCTCACTGCAAAAAACCAGCAGCTTGGCAGCCACCTGAGCTAATACCTGACCTAGAGCCCTGCAACTCAAGTATGTTGAAAAAGGTTTCTAAAGAGTTAGTTGTATATAATTGAGTCATAAAAGTAAGAACTTGTTAAGGTAAAGAAGTGCATAATTATTTTTAGAAAAAAAATCTGGAACCCTGGCCAGATATTCGGAACTTCAAAAATAAAATAAAATAAAATAAAATAAAATCATTCTGGTTTATCTTTTGTTTTCATGAACCAGACCTTACAGTTATTTAAAAAAAAGTGAAAACTGCCCAACACTGGTCCACACACTCTTGGGCTCTTATTATTGTCTGTTGACCCATCTGGGAGTTGCATCACCCAGTAAAGTTACCACTTCGTCACCTTGTGGAGTCGGCATCCTGTCACTAAGTAAAGGTTACTGCTTTGTTTTCTTAAAACTTTTGAACACATAATCAGTCCATGTACCATCCGCCAAAACTGAGTTTCACTAAAAATGTGCGGTTGATTGTTTATGAAGGTGTGACAAGTCTACATGAGTGATAGAACTTCACAAAATTCATAATTAGAAGAACCAGTCCAACAAAAAGAACATTGATCGTAGCTTAAGAAGATCTATGTGCATACTTGAGAGAGCAAGAGAAGGACTGTTCCATATTGAAGGGATGTGTACCCTATGCAACAATGAATTAGTGCATTACTTAATAATAAATCATTAGGTGTGACTAGAAATGTGCTACAGAAAAGTCGTTCCATTTATTTCCTTGTGTTTGATACTTGTAACGACCTTTCATGAATGTTATATAATGTAGGGAGCAAGTGCTGCTACTCAAGGCAGGATTATAGATATGTAGAAGTGTTAAGGAAGGAATGCTAAAATTGGGGTTCTAGCATGGATTGGTGGAAAGCAGAAAGAAAAACGGAGGAACTACTCGTTTCAACACATTTCTAGTAGATAAACGATCTATACGTTCACCTACAGCCAACCGAACGACACGCCATTGAAAGCGACGTGCATATGTGTGTATCAACCATGAGGGAGGGAGGGGTTGATAACCGTATCGGCCCCTACTAGAATTATGAAGGTTATAAGGTGAGCAAATGTTCAAGAGGGAAGCAAATGCATCATCACATAAGGGAAGGAAGTTAGAACCAGTGTGGTCTGTTAGAACCAGATTATGCACTTATTTAGCGAACTAAAAAAATTCTTCTCTTTTCAAAAAACAGTTACAGTAGTAAAATAAAATATGGTTATGTAGTCAGCGCACAGGGGCTGCGGTGTGGTACGAGATTCGTGATCATGATGCTTCTTCTTCGCCTGCGCAATTGTAGTCCCCACCCACTCTGGCCGACCAAGTTGCATAATCCATGGCACCATCATGGCTTACTCTGGACACATGACCTGACGCGCCGTAATTGCCCACCACACCTCCTCTATTATAAAGCTGCGTGCTTTTCCACCTTCTTCTCTCATGTACAAACTCCATGTCTGTGAATACAACAGTTCAGCCCACAACAATCGTCGTCCGGCATCCATCACCACCTCCTTGGAACTCTTCTGTGTATTTTCCTTGTTTGTTTTCGTTTCTGATATTCTCTGTAATATACATACATTCACTCCGTTCTTTAAGACTTCCAGCTGTGCTGTTGCGTTCGCTTGTGTCGGGGTCGAAGTGGTTTCTTTGATCTCGCCGCCCCTCTCTCTTTTTGCAAACAGACTTACTCACGCATGAAAGCACTGACCTACCTCTCTGAAATCTCGCAAACAGCGTTCTCACTGAACTCTCTAGCGAACTGTTCATCTTGCTATCAAGCCAGTTATCGACACTCTAGCTGGCGCCGTTTTCGTTAGGAATTTTCATCCTCACGTCGCCTCATTTAACGTGCGTTCTCCCTCTCCCTGCACTCTCTTTCTTCCTTATCCTCGGAGCATTTCGCCAGTTTCCTGAGAGTGCTCTACTCGATCCAGCCAGCCATGATGTCCATGCACGAGGTAGTATGATATTTTTTCTTCTTTTTCGAGGTTTAAGTGTCGCTTCCGGTTTTATAATCTTGTTGAAAGTTTGTGGTTGGATTGATAATGATGGAAGCGCAAGGTTTTTCTGATCATGGCGGTTCGTCGTTGGACGATGTACTGCAGCTGTTCTATGGCGACGAGGATTCCACATGGATCATCCCCGGCTACACGCATGATCAGGAAGTCCCCCTTGTTTATCATCAGCTGCAGGAACCCTACATGTACTACTACCAAGATGAGCCGGGTGCTCCTCGTTACAAGGCACAGTACCAGCAGCGATCGCACGCCCGGGTCCAGTCTCCCACCGACGAGTACCAGGATGTACCCTACATGTACCACCAAGACGAGGATGCTGCTCGTTACAGGGCACAATACCAGCGATCGCACGCCCAGGTCCAGTCCCCAACTCGCATCTATCAGGATGTGCCACTGTACGACGAGACTCGGTACAAGGCACCTGTCGCTGAGACACGTTACAGGCCTTCGGTATGCCATTCGCTCTTTTGCCGTATATAGCTGAAAATAAAACCTTAGTTGATGTTTCAGGGAATGGAATCTGGTGCTACATATGCAATATTGTTAAAGAATGACACACAGATCTGCATCTCTGAAACTGAAGCATTTTCTCTTCCCGGTTGGCATCTTCCCTGCACAGTTCATTTTCCTCCACACCTTTCACCTTGTGGCACTCCCACTCTTGCTCATGCTCTCTTCCTATGTTTTTGTGATCATTGCTCTGTCTCACCGCATCTTCAAGTCCTCAAAGTATCCGAGCCAAACCTTGGTACAAATACTAAAAGCAGGATAATTGCATTCTACGTGACCATCATATTCGTAGAGGTCATCACTTCTGTTCTCCAGAGATCAATTTTCAACTTTTATCCGAAGCATCATTCAACTGCTACGTCTGCCAGAAATGAGAACTATTCGTCACGCAAAGGAAACTGAAAAGCCAATGTGGACAATCCAGCAGTTCTAACATGTTGACTAGATCATGCAGATACGATGTTGGAGAATAAGGCCAGATGAATCGTGGCAAGAGAAGACTAGGTTTGATCTGGTTCCATGACTTGGTACAAGACGAAACAGACGAATAGATCATCTAGAGTTCTGCTGAGAGATCAAGCAGAACACATTTTTATGAGAGAGATGTGCTATTCTTTTGATCAAAATACCTGGGTTCTCCGGAATGCCTTGAGTAGCAAGTACTCCATCAAGTGAAGTGCTCTTTCTCTTGCCAGCACAGTTCTACTTCATGAACCTGCATTGGACTTTGCTGCGTTCTATCAAAGGTTTAAATCAACAGGAAGCTATGATCTGGCTTAAGGTTGGCAGGATGAATCGAAGTGGGTGGAGGGTTTGGTGGAGCATGTGAATATTATTTGAATGGAACTGAATCTTACGTGGAGTTGAACAGAGAGTTGAAAGTTGTAGTAATGCTTTCTGATTGTGCAGTTTCCAGTTGAGCAGATTGTGGAGTTGATGGTACCAATGTGCTGCACCAAGTGCGAGGAGAAGGTCATGGAAACCCTTTTAGAAATGGAAGGTGAGATCTTCTTCTCTGTAGCATCTAGTGATGAGCTGAACGGACTTTATGCGGGTTCAATTGCGATTGCAATTCTACTATTATCTATGCAAAAATGCTTGAACTTAATTGAAGAGAAATTGTTGATCGTGGTGTCTACTTCACTGGAAGAGTGAACCGATTCTGAAGGATTGTCTTGAATAACACTACAAGAGAATGTATCACATGTGCCGTCACCTAATGTCAAATTGCCATTTTAATTCAATCTATGCCACAATAAACATGTCACATATTACACATTGTAATGGATAAAACGAAAAAGATTACCTCACATTTGTCATGAGCCATGGCCTTTTGTCTGAGAAAAACATATTCTCTTGTAGTGCAATGGGAAGTATCTAATTGAGTCTAATCTCGGATAGAAGTACACAACTTTCTTTTCCTTGTCGTTGATCCATCCGGCTTGAACTGTTGTCTCATAGAACTAATGCATTTTGATTGAAAATGTACAGGTGTGGAAGCAGTGAAGACTGATCAGTACAACCACCGGGTGACCGTCAGAGGGTTTGTGGATCCCATTCGGGTACTCAAGCGAGTAAAGAAGATGAAGAAGCGTTCGGAGTTCATGCCTCGAATGCTGCCTTACCAGCATTCATTCTATGAGAGCGCCAAACCTTATTCGCATTACCCTCAAAGCTCACAGGTGCATGCTCTGCAATATTATCCAGAGGATTCCAGAGCTTATGCTCAGGAACTCAACTATTCCCACAGCTTATATGCCCCAGCATATTATTATCACCCTTACTAAGCTTGGTACTGTAAACCAAAGCTATTGCATAACCTGAAATATTGCTTTGTACATTGATTTCAGTAGGTAGGACCAGCCGATAGCATAATTTAGTTTGGATTAAACTTCTGTAGCCGTGCAAAATCTTGACCTTGAATGATGAAGACCTTGGATAGTAACAAGAGACCTACAGCGTGCTGCAAAATTTTGTATAAGACCTGACTTGGTGCAACTTTGTTGAGTCGGCTGTTGGCACACCAGAAACATGTGGCTCTACAACTGTTGTCCGAAGGTTTAGGAAGAGTATAGAACGAAGTTCATTGTAAAACTGTACCCATTTCTTGAATAAAACTGTACAGTGTATATATTACAGTGTGCACAGAGAATGTGTACCAATTTATGCCAAATTCATACTAGACTAGTATTACCAATAGTTAGCAAGGTCAAACTAGACCACAGCTGCTTGCTGTTGCCTCAGCTGAATGACTTGCTGCTGCAAGACGTTCATCTCAAAGAAAATCTTTCAGTGAAAGAACTAGTAAACTAGTAAGAACTTGAAATTTAATTTTACTGGCAACAAAACCAAATGTCTTTCGAGCTAAGAAACGTAGAGGGCAGGGAAGGTGAACATTCACAAGCCGGCAACCAACAAAACTTGGAAGAGTGCCGACACAACCCAGAAAGAAATAGAGATGATCCACATGTGAATGGAACAGGAACCAGGAACTGTGAATAATCTCTAGCATTCAAGGAAGTATTAGTTCACATAATCCTTTAAAGGAAGTCCGTTCCAACATATAGCTACAATCAATTCATCAGTTTCAAATATGGACCCCATCAGTGTTTCGTTTTGGGCAAATTTTTAGCAATCACAAAAAAATGGAGGTGCTAATGATACAAAGGACTACCATTTTTGGAATAATGGGCTCAAGTCACCACATTATGAGGACAATAATCCTGAAGTCACTATGTTCCAACATGTTGCCAAATTAGAGGAATCCTAAATTTTCCTACTTTCCTCTCTGATCAGGCGTAGCGAAATTTGGCTAAGTATTCTGGTGGATGATCACCAACCCACGTACCTCACAAATTTGGAAAAAGAAGCACTGGACTCCCCATAAAGTGTGGCAATATAAAAGTATTTTCAAAAGGTTCATTATTACGACTACCCATCTGAAGACGTCACATCTTTGAAACAGAGGTTATAATATTGTCAAAAATCTATATTACAACTCCAACCGTCATCTTCTACTTGTGGCATAACTAGGGCTATCAGCCTACGTAACCATTATTGTGAAGGTAGTATGGTCAACCTGGTTTTGTTTAAAACCAAAATATGAAAAAAAGCACAAATTTTTCTTCAAGTTAGAAACTTCTCAGTCCAGCTAAAGGGTAAGTGATATATTACAAATTTACCATTTAACTTATAAGTTTCCGAATTGTACTGCTATATATTAGATTTTTGTGGTGTAAAAAATCTCAATGCCTTTTATTGCAAGGCTGAAATGACACCCTTTTTGCCTAGTTTATAATAGAGTGGCTTCAAAAAGGCCATCCATCAGCCTGTGGATGTGACTGTGGGCCTTACCATATGAATCATCGGATTCTTCAATTGAATTTTCCGAACATACCCTTCAACTACAACCACTTGGCTCACACATGCTGACATAACTGTAACTGATTACGCAATGCGCAGCTCGTCATGCGATGCCTCTGCCCTGCATGGCAGGTTCAAACAAAGTGATTCATGTGAGAAGTTTTGAAACCTTGTAACATGGCTGGGTAATTTAAATGCAAGATGAACCAGATAAGAATAGAGCCTAGAGAATACAACTAGGTCACACTATAAATTGGTTCCCAATTCAAGCCAAAATTGTGTCCCAAATCCTACACAGACTACAAAATCTCTTCCATCTCATTGGAGGCAACAAACCTCAGTCGAAGGCCCCCTCAACCATCCATCCTGGTTATGAGTTCTGGGTTGTAAATCAATTGCAGAAAAAGGTTATCTCTCAAACTAATGATTTCGCAGAGTTTTCTCATCCAGTTGCCATAGGCAAACCTTGACTTCATCTCACAATGTTTTTCGATTTGCACTCAATGGGAAACTAAATTTTCTTTCAAGTGCTCCACTCTGGTCCTTTAGATTAGATTTGTATGCAATTTCCAATCACGTGTAACAGGAACGTCAATCTCCACTTGGTCACGTAAAGAGGGTCCAATATTCCAAGTAGATCAAGTCACTGCCAATTTAAATAGTGGATTTGAGAAAAAGTTAAGAGTGACTGGCATAGTGGATTTGAGAAAAAGTTATGAGTGACTGGGATGTGCCAGGTAGTTTAGTTGGTGGGCAACTAGGCTTCCTCATGAGATAGTCCCTTTTACCCTAGTTGTTAGGTGGTAAAGAAAATGGGCAATGCTGACCCAGCTATGTGTGTTAAAGGGCTTGTGATTTTGATAGGAATACATATTGGAGATACTTTGTCACCCGATACCTAAAGAAAGGGGAAATATTTTTTCATTGTATAAATCCCAACTGTTGAGTATATAGAGATTGGTGTGTATTGCTAAGGTTTTACAGAGATGGACAAATATGCTTCAAGCATTACTTCTTCATCAAAATCCTTACAAACATCTACATTCTATCATCTTATTTCTATGGACCACAAAGGATCAGTTTCACTCTTGATTTCCTCTCTAGAAATCAATAGGTTGTTTCACAAGAGTGGCAACTCATACCCAACAATAAGAACACCATAGAAAACAACTCAACAACTTCATATGACTCCTTTCAAAAACTGGACAAAGATTCAAGGCAAGATCAGTCAAATTAATATATCTTATTTTCCAATATCCCTTTCCCATAAGCCTCGAAGGTCCCACAAATGCAACATGTATTCTCTCATTGGGATGGAATAGATTGCACACTCAACATCCCCAAAGTTATAACACATGAACTACCACACAACCACTCTAGAAATCTTTGACACAATCATCGTCTCCTTTGTGTTAGTCCTTACAAAAAAACATAATAGACCTCTAGACCTTTTCCTGACTTTTGGCACAACGAAAATTCAATTATCAAGGTTTTTCCAATCTAGCAATCCTAATGAAGTTTATTACTAACTAATTCCCACTCCCAAAATCCAAATTGTACACACACTTCTACTTTTCAAAAAATTTAGCCACTTAGCTCTTTTTCATCACCAAAAAGCTTGTTCTTTCTTTCTTAACCTACATTAAATATATTCCTCATAACTTCATCCCTTCGCTCCCCAGAAATCTTTTTGCCAATTTCCTTGCGGAACCGTGATTCACAAAGCTCATGAAGAATTTTCATTAAACAGCTAGGATTGCGCTGCATCACAAAAACTAACTCACCAAGCTCCTTTCATCATAACCTTCAAAGCAACAAAACACACCAAAAACAAAAACACATCATAAACAAATTTTTTAGCGCCACTAACAGTTCAACCACCAAGTTGAATTAGGGTTTGTAGCTTTCATCCATAGAAAACATTTAACATTGTTTTTAAGTTACAACTTCATGATAAAAAATTTGAATTATATAATTGTGTGCATCACTAAAATGAATTAAGAATCAATGATTCATGTTCAGAAATCATAAAAATGGGCAAAATGTGTTGTTAGAATAGGTTGGTATCGTTGGAATTAACTAGTAGCCACCAATCCTCCATGAAGGATGGATGGTGGGTGGAAAGGAAACACATTAGGATAAAGTTCCGTATGTAACCACAATAGTTACCTCAGTTGTTGTTCGGACTACCTACCTATTAACAACCCACTAACGATTACCTTTGTATTACTCATCTAAATTCACTTAATTATCTTGTAGCAACTTCTTGTCCTACCTACCTAGTTACCTATAGGAGATTTATTTTTAGTAGGATAGGCTACCAAGGCGGAAAACCGAAAGTCAAGTTTGGATTTATGCACTTGAGTAATGCATAGTGGGTTCCAACTAATGTTGGTCTAATATATAGGTTATGCCCTGGTATATGCATTGATATCAACATTGGTATTGCAAACTTGATCAATCTAATATCCATCCATCTCCTACCAATTCAATACTAGCATACACATAATATCTATTTCACCAAAAACAACCAGAAAACTAACCAAACCTGGTTTTAGGGTTCAAATATTAGAGTGCATATATACTAGTGTTGCACTGTTAGAGTTGTCTTCTTTCCTACATTGAAATCTTGCCATGATTATGTGCTTTGAGTTGCAATGTTGTGAGGTTGAGAGTTGAGAATTAAAAGTAACAATGGCTATTAATTATGGTATAATGATTTTTGTTTTGGCACCTACACTCAACTTCAATTGGACTATTGTGAAGCTTTTTCAAAGCCCAAGCTATGTAAGCTTTTATTAAATTCTTCATTCATGAGATTTTATTTGGACTTCCATTTTATGTGTTTATGTTATTGTTTTTTAATGATTCCAAATGTCACGAGTTAATAGACAACAAAATAAAATGCCTATTTGTGTTTCTATGATCTTGTTACTTTGGTGGTTGGTTTCCTTGTTGTGGGTATCTTTAATTGTTCTGATCATTATCATAATGTTTTACATGTCAAGCTTAGGGTTTTTATGTTTTATGAAAGTTCACATCATTAAGGTTTTTCAAAGTCTTACATCACCTTAGTCTTGCTTGTCATGTCCGTCCATGGACTTTGATGCTTACTATAACATTGATTACAAAGCACTTCATGGGGAGGGCTTGTCATTACAATTCACTGATGTCATCAACGTCATTTGCAAGTTAATCCAAAGAGCTAGCACATTTGATGTTGTAGTTCAACAATGATTGAGGGATTGATTTAGGGGGTCAATGCTCAATAAGAAACATGGGGTTTTGTATTTGCTGAAGTGCAAAAAAATTGAACATTTTCGAGTCCCATAGTTGCATCTCCCTTGCTTGGGCATTTTTGGTGCTAAATGATCCAACTACACAAGTCCAAATCCAACTCATCCAAAACATGAGGTGCATGTTTTGCCACATCATGGCTCAAGCTTCCAATATTAATAACAATAGGGTGAAAATCATTTAAGGTGTACCACATAAGACAAAAATGGCCTAGTCCTTATTGTAATCCTTTTTTACCTTATATTTTGATGCCCATAAAAAATGATGAATCAAAAGTTATTAAAAAATTTAGAAGGACTATATTTTAAACCATTACAATTCTAAATTCCATCATAATCATCCATAAATGTGTTTTTACATGGTAAAAAAGGACTAGGTAAAAAAACTAAAAAAAGGTGACATTGCGACAAGATTTTGGTACACCTTAAAGAATTTGGACCTAACATGACATGATCTAGAAAATGTATTTTTTCTTGCAACCCTGCACATGGCATCATGAATATGAAGAAACATGTCGTTAATGAACATGGGATTACTTTGAATCGATACAAGGAGTAGAAAACAATAAATGAAAAAGGTGGTTCAAGTCAACAAATTGGAAAAAATAGGAAGGTAGCACCTCTATATTCTTTACTACTTTTCTTTTGGCCAAAAAACACATTTCAATTAACTTAGGACTTTATAAAAGTCTAACAATGCAAAAAAAAATTTGTAATGTAATTTTTTTGAGTTTTTCAATTTACAAATGACCTGGTGGCCATTAGGACCTAGTTGCTAACAACAAGGAAACTTTAAAGCTCTTGAAAAAAATTTATAATTTACGTCTGAAATTATACAAATGAAACCTTGTGGACACCATGGGAGGTTCTTTAACAAAAAATAAATAAAAATTTAAAGGATGTCATTTTAATGAAATACAATTTACAAAAATCATACATGATTGTGATGAATCCAAACTAAACCTTAAGGTGTGATGGCCACCAAGCCTATAATAAGAGGAAAAGAAGTTGTAGCATAGAGAAAATCCAGATTACATAACAATTCTACTTTAAAAACAAAAAAGTTACAAAATTTGAAATTTTATATAAATTAATATATAATAGCTAAACAAACGTTATTAAATGTTTTAGATACAAATGAACCTTGTGGCCACTGGATTTTCAAAACACCTCTTGTAATTTCTTCAACGGACTTAAAATGAAAAATCCATTATGAAAAAAAATAAATTCTAGAAACCTTGAAGGATAGTTTAAATTTGAAAAATAATTTGAAATAAATTGAACTTGTGGTCACCAAGTTGTCAAAACACTTCAACTAATTTCTCCAATAGTCATGAAATGAAAACTCCATTATTAAAAAATCATTTAAGAAAAAACCCTAAAAGATAGTTTTTCAAATATGAAAAATAATGTCAAATCTTCTTAGTCTTGTTATTGTCCATGTTCAAATATGCAACAACATCGGCACCATCTTGGAATAAAAAATTGAATGGTTAACATTTTTTCCTCCTTTCAAAGCAGTAAACAACATCACACAATCTACAAATAATAGTCTAAACGAATTGCAAACAAAAGTTAATATTAAAAAACATCTTGGGCATATGAAAAAATATGACCATGTATTAAAATTATATCATAAAAAATGATTTACAAAATGAAAAAATGAAATAAAATGATTTAAAATACATAATACCTAAAGGGGCACATTATTGTGAACATCACCATTATCATTACCCATATACTACAAGAACCAATAATACTTGAGGAGGAACTTAATCGAGGCTTAGAATACTTGACCATAAAATCATAATGAACTTGAACCATTATGGCCAATGGCAATCCAACCAAGGGTGGCCACAAACGAGATGCGAGGCCCAACCATTGCACCTTGTTCTTTGACAACATCTAACCCTTGAATGATTTTTAAAAATGACCACCCCATTTGGCATTTTGAAGCGCTTTGCTAGGTTCATCATCAATCAATACCGTTTGATCCTCCTTCCCCTAAAGTAGCCCATAATAACCATAATAAATGCATTTCAAATCCTTTAAATAATAATGGGACCTAGGTGAAATTTGACTAGACATCTTGGAATATTGTTCATGTCCCCATTCTAAAATCCACAATTTTCAAATGAAAACCAATTAGCATTTGAAAACGACCAATTTATATGGACAAATACATTAAATTGGATTGGCGCCTATTAAACTTGAAAACAAAACATGCACCCATGTAAATTCAAAATATTAAACCATCCATGCATAATGATTTAGCAATTAAAAAATAAATATTTCACCTTTTTTTATTTACAAATCTCGATTTAATTTTGTTACAAAAAGTTTCATCACATTTCATAAAACAACAAACACGGAATTTTCAAACCGAAGGTCATTAGGAGGCATGTTTGTGATGCTATCGAAAAGATTCAATTCTAAAAATTTATAAACCCACATTCCAAACGAATGCAATGATTCCAAGTACGAAACAACAATGTAAAACAAATAATTATTGTCAATGTGAAACCTATAAAAAGTCTTAAAGAAAATGGCACTACAAGGAGGATTAAACATATTCTTGTGAGACATGTCATCTACTAACAAGGTATTTTCAAAGGGCATACTAGGGAAAAGATGAAAGAAATCCTTTAGCTTTTTATGAAAAACATGTTTATTAGGCTTCTTCGGCAAGAAGTGATCATTTTTAAAATAGAAAGTTTGGTCTAATATTCGAGAAGATGGAAGGAGAACGTTAATTTTCTTGATGACTATATCCAAGGAATTGTATGGCCTAAGTAAGACCCTCCATAAAATATTTTCACCACACCATTAAATTAAATATTTTGAAGGATATTATCAAATTTAGCTTCAACTCAATTATAAATAGTTGTTTGACACCATGTTACAAAAAAAAGAATTATAATGATTACTTGACCTAATTCGTTAGTTAAGGTCAAACAATTAGGTCAAACAAAGAAGAACGTAATATAACATCATGTCGTAGATTACATATAATAGCACAACTAAAGGAAATCTATTCCGCTTCAAAGATTTCATTAAAGAACTGCACACCTCTAAATATAGCTCACCCTTACATAAAACCCTTACATCATTATGATATTGTACATTCATTAAAATGAATTAGAAGTCACACAACTTATTATGTTGACCTCTTTTCTATTCGCCCTACAAAATTATACAGATTCAAAGGATCTAGTGGAGGTTCAATGCCTCACAATTCCTCACCAACTTTCTTGCTTTCATATGTATCAATAATAACCAAGATCAGCCTTGATGACAAAGCTATGGATATATTGACCATCGACATGTATATAGATGCAACCACATCGTCCTCCTTTAGTGAATCCTCTTGATCATGGCCGCTTGATTCTTCAAACGCCTCTTAGTAGGCTACCAAATTGGCCTCCCATGCTAATGAACTCACCTTTGGTGCTAATGAAATGTGACTATCATTATTTTTTGGATTGCACCCCAAGATCAACCTTTTTTCCTCATTGGCTAGCTTTTATTCATTGACTAACTATTATTGCGCAAGGTTTTTCTCTTATTTTTACCTCTTGTAACATAGCCAAGTTTTTTCTTGTCCACCTTTGATGGACTTAGGTGGTCAAATGTCTATGATTCATTCGCTACTTCTTCTTCAATAGATATGATGATAACATTTTTTTCATCTTCAACATTAGTTTGAGCACCCTTTGTGATCATCAAAATTGGTTCAGTTGGTTAAGTTCACAACATTTGTTAGCATGTGAAGGTACACTGAAGCCATCATTTTACACCAATTTCCTTTGAGATCTTCCAGAATGATTTCAAACACCTTACATTTATTTTCTTAAGAGTCACGAAGCACAATCAAGAAGAAAAAACATCAAAATTAAGGGATATTTGTTCAGAAAACATAAAATCACGAAGTCAATAGCCTCATATTGGACTCCCCAAGCAAACATAGGTCACAACTCCTCCACCAAAGATACTCAAACAAACCATGCCGTTCAAAATGATCCACTTCAAAACTTGTAATATTGTTTCTAAGAAAACTTCATGCTTGTATAATTGTTGATCTTTTGGAAACATAAAAACCAGGCTTTCAATTAATGTCAATAATTTTTTGCTTACGAGAATATCAACACCCACATTTGTTCCAATTTTACAAGGGAACAAATATGCATACATAAGCATAGAATTGTTCAGTATAAACACGTTGACTAAAATGGAACCTCTCCTTTTCATTCCATGTTCTGCCCAAATGCAAATCGAATCTTGGTGCTAAAAAATTGACTTGCTCACAATAATGAATAGGCTCTTAAATGACTCGCGGTCACATATGCAAGCAACGATCGTAAAGCTAACCTTGGCATTGAGGAGTCCTATAAGAAAAAACTCCCAATCAAAGCCCTTCCAAACATTGGGAACATCCTTCATATTTTGTGTTGTATAGATAACGGCAATGGTCTTTGTCACATAAGGATGTTTGAAAATTCATTATGGTCACATATGGTGTTGATTTGGCATGATCTTTGCACCATTGGGTTTCTAGAAATATACACCTATAAAAGTTTACAAAAATTTTGGAGACAAAACTTTTGAAAGCTAAAAACTAATATTTCATTGTGGAATTGTCATGAAATTTTCCTTTATTTTAGTGAAGCAAATAAATCACCTAACTATGTCAAAATTGTGAATTCCTTGGAAGCTAATATTTCTAAACAATGTCATCTATTTTTCATATGCAAGAATTCAAAACAAGTTTAATGTGGGGATAATTTCAATAAATGGGGAAGTTATCAACTTACCTAAATACCCAATTCTTTAATATATATACAATCTATATATGAATGACAAAGATAAAATATTTAAGATGTTTAAGATATTTAAGAATAATGATATAAATATCATACTTAAGATATTTTGAATCATTAACATTTAAGATGTTCATCTTAAATATTTAAAATATCATGCTTCATTATGTTTTCTTTTTCTTTTAAGCATCATAATTCATAAACCTTTGAACATATCTTTGTAGTGTTGTTAATGTGTTTTGAGACCTCATGCTCATATTCTAATTACATGTCTCTACAACACCAGTTTGGGTCTTTCATTTTAACTTGAAATTATTATTATTATTTATTTTTATCATGGCTACCAAACAAAATATTGCAAAGAAGGTTGTTAATGAGGCAAGTTCTTCATATAATCCTACAAAAAAATGAAAGGGGATAAATAACTTCTTATGTTGAATAGTGATGATGTTGCAATTAAGATGCAAGGTGCTTGTTTCAAGGGTAAGGTGATGAATAGGTATGGTAGTTGAAACCACAAGAAATTTACATATAAATATCTTTAGGCGTATTTATTGGATCATGAGGGATTTTAAATAATTACTTTGGTGATTTCAAAGGCATTTGCACCTCATCACTGTAAGAAGATTCATGTCGAAAAATGCGTAAGGGTCATTAATTTCAATTGTGGTATTAAGTCAAAATACAAGCATGGAGATAGTCCTCGTGTAATTAAAGTCAGTTCATCTAGTACCAAGATTGTGGAAATTCTTGTTTTCTTTATTCAATTCATGTTTATGCATTGCTGTTCGATTATAGAGTTTGTAACTTGTAACATTTAGCATGATGTTGCTTATATTATTGCCATGGTTGTGCAAGTTTATGGTTTAATGGATAAAAAATATGAACTTCTTGTTATTGACGTGACAAGACCAAAAGATATGAAAACTCATTATGAGAAAATCATTTCCGTCACAACTTGTTTATTTAGTTGTAATGTAATTTTATTAAACAATTTTTAGTTGTAATATAATTGTATCGAACATTTTTTAATGCATCAAATAAGTTGCAACATATATGATTTTCTCATAATGTAATTTTTCCCTTTGAAAGAATTTTCTTTTATTTATAAACAATTGGTAGATATGTTTGCAATAGGTGTACCAACCATAGTTCTTTTGAAAAATGTTTCATCTCCTATGTATAATGAAATGAAATTAATATCAGCCTCAAGTTCCATCATCCTCATTCCAATTCTAGACACAAAAGCTCATGAATTACTTGAACTAGTCCACAAAGATTTGATGAGTGGAACAATTTTCTGAATTAATTTGGAGGTAATTTTGAACGCTTCTTTTACCTTTTTTTTCTTTCATATGTAATTTTTTACACAAGGCGTGTTGGGTTATTGTTTTATTATAGTGTGGAAGTTTGTAAAAGCATTTTGATACATTCCAAAATTGTTTGTACAAATCTAGGGTGTGTTCACTATGACATCTCCAAGTGTGGCACCTTTTGAAACGGTTTGTAAGAACTATAATTTTACAAATTTGATATTGCTGCCAAATTCATTAGATTATTACTATAACACTTGCAAGGGATTTTGAAAGGTGTCCCAAGAGATTTCCATCCAATGCATGATCACAGGAACAAACAACACTATTCATATTTGTTTTCTGAAAAGTTTTTGGATTGAATGAATTACGAATATATCTTTGTTCACTCTACATGAATACAAGAAGAATCGTGCAGATTATTTTCAAAAGTTTAGGAACATCAAAGCACAAAATTATTTTTCTTTGAGTCCCATAAAAGAGGGCATTAAATACAACATTTTTTAAGAGGAAAATCTAAATTCTACAAATGAGCAACTTCCTATAACTTTGATGAACATTCATGTTTATATGTTGAGAACAATGCATATTATATGTCTTGTCATTGGAATTTTTGTTTCTATTCCCATGAACTAGAATAACACCAACCTCATATTGGTCACTTCCTTTATATTTTCATTATGCAAGTTTTTGCTTGCATAATAATTGATAGTTCATATCCTATTAATTTATATAGGTATTTATTTTGAAATAAATCAAGTAGTACCAAGTTTTAAAACATTAGATTCCCGTTATACAACATATTTTAAGTTATATATATATATAGTCTTCTTAGACATTTTTAAAAAAAATATTGATTCATGGAAAATGCATTACTAGTTTGGGTTCTTAGGGTTAGGATTTTGAGGATTTTTAAAATTTTTGATTCAAGGATTTATAACTTTTAGAATTTAGGGTTTATTGTTATTAAAACTAAATAATCTATTGCTATATCATTTTATAATTTTGAATATTTTTACAAAACACATATTCCATTCAATCTTCCAAGTTTGTTGGTAAGATCTTTTGGCATTTAATGTTCTAGTCATAATTATGACATTTTGTTTCTAGTAAAATTTTTGACATTGCATTTCCAATTGAAACCTCAAATGCATATACAAATTTAAAATATACAGATTTCAATCAAATTATTCAAATTTTCATATTTTGACAATTGATATTAAAATGATAAACATGGAATCATGTACAAATATTGCATATGTTTTTACATTCATATCAATTCAAATGTGTCTCTAATTACATGTGTAAGGTTGGTGATTTTTTTTGGATTCTATATCATACATGTTATAAAATTCAAACACCTTTTCTTGATTGTGGATTAATGCTATGAGTTATCTTAGAATGTTTTTGCTCATGCAAACACCACTTGCCATAGGTTGTAAATAATTAAAATTTAATCTAGAATTTTTGCATAACTTACACAATGGCTAAGCTTCAACTAAAGAAATATATTTTGACAAAATGTCACAAAATGCAATCGATGGTTGTGTATGGGGAGATTTCATAATGATCTTTCGAATATCACAATACTTACAAAGACTAATATTTGTGTGGTGCAAAACAAGTATTCGAATAATGATGAAATGTGGAAAAGAATATAATCTAATAGTTTTAATGCATTTGGCTTTTGGGAATCAACATTTTGAACCTATTGAAACAATAATTTCATTTAGTTTACAAAGTGAAAATTTAAAAACGAAATGGGAACCAAATTTTAACAACAATATTCCAATACAAAAAAAAACCCAATCCATCCTTTTGTCACTTAACTTTAGGAAAAGAACTAACAAGTTACAACCAAAATTTGTCAAATCTTTACATATTGTCTAAAACAAAAAGACCATTCAAACAACTTGAACCTTCTCTTGAAAAATATTCAAAAGAAAAAAAAACAATGTTTTAACCCAAAAACAATTATTTGGACTCAAAGTTATGGATAACACCTTGACCAATATCAAACTTGAAAACCCACTATCAACTACTCAAAATACCATAATTGCATTTCAAAAACAACATCCAAACTTGAACTTAACACCTTGACAAATAAATCAACGTTGGACACAATTGAAAAATAAAAATGAAAGTATTTTCAAACATTTAGAATCAAAACCTTAGACACTAAAGATGAATATTTACTTGAACTTGATAAAAACTTTTTAAACCTCATTATAACAAACACTACAAAATTATTTTGTGAACAATCCAATGATACAAATTTAAATCCAATTCAAGTACAACGATATTTGAAATATTTATGACCAAAAAAAAAATCAAAACTCAATATGAAATACATCATCCCAATTACAATTCAAAACAATAATTCTGATTTAACAAAAAAAGAACAAAACCTTCATAATCCAAATGTTAATTTAAATTATGATGTAAAAGAAAACATAAACACAAACAAATTTCAAAATGATGAAAATATGATAAAATGAAGGTTGTCATTACGTTCATGTGTCCGTCATGATGTAATGAACACATTTGGATGTAGACACACCCCTATGTCATGTTAGTATAGGGTTAACCTAGGTCAACTTAGGGTCAACCTAGGTCAAAGGCATTATTAGGCTACCCAAGGTAGGTGTATGGGCAACCAAAATCGAACCCATTTTGGTTGCCATAAACCTTGTGGCAATTGAAAAATATTTGGTTGCCATACCCTATGGCAACTAAAAGAAATTTCAATTGTTAGAAGTTACGATGATCAAGTTTTTTTTATCACCAAACCTTTTGCTAACCAAAATTTTTAGTCACCCAACCTTGTGGTTGTCATCCAACCTTACAAAACCTATGGCATCTGAAAAGGTTAGCTTGTGGCATCTTTTTGGAAAGTCCTTGTTAAAAGCTTTCCAAAAGCATGTGACATGCCCCCCTTTCATTGCGACCAAAAAATTAAATCACCAATGGATAATGTAAGTGTGTCAAATGGTGAGTGAATGTTTTTGGTCGCCATCCAACATAGCCCCACTGTTTGATGGTGACCAAATTTTTTCAATTGCCCAAAAACGCAATGGGGGGAAGGGCATGAAATAACAATAAGAACAAGGGGATATTGGCTAGACTAAGCAAAGGGAGGAAAAAGAGGCAAGAAGAAGAAAGAGAGAAAAGGGGGGTGGGAACAATAGAAAAAGGGGAAAAAACACAAGGCAAAAACAAAATAAGGAAAGCAAAACAAAAAGGAGGTTAGAAACCAAAGAAAAAAAACGAAAGGTGGGATGAAATAAAAAGGAATAAAAGGGGAGTGGATGAAAAAAATATGAAAACAAAACAAAACAAAAGGGGTGTGGGGAAAAAAGAAGCAAAACAAAGGGGCGAAAAACCAAAGAACAAGGACAAATAACCCAAATGGTGGGGAGGGAAAAAGAAAACAAAAATAAGGGTTTCACTAGATGGTGATTGAATTTGTTTACACCTGTCAAATTCAATTGGCCTTGTTGAATGGCGATTAAAATGAATTTGATTGCCACTAGATTTGGTCGCCACTATTGGATGACTTTCCAAAAACATATAACAACCCTCTTCCCCACTTTTTGTGGCCATTAAAAAAATTATGTTGCCATCCAAAAAATACGCTAGGATGGCAACCAAATATTTTTGGTTATCATAGGGATGGGTGACTAAAGTTTTTCGGTCACTTCAAAAGTGGGACAAGGTATGGCGACTGAAAAATTTTAGTCGCCATAAGGGGGCAACTAAAAAAACTTAGTTAGTTAGCCTTGGGCGATAGAAAGATTTTGATTGCCCCCATGTGACGATTGAAAATTTTCAATCGCACAAGGATGGGTGATTTGTAAAAATTTGGTCACCCCTCTTTGTGGTGATTGAAGAATTTTGGTCGACATCAAATTGTGAAGGTGTGTCAAATGGTGAGCAAAAAAATTTAGTCACCTTCCAACACACCCACACCATCAAATGTTGACCAATATTCTTCGGTCACCCAAGAGGGAAAATGAGGGATGAAAAAAACATTCTCCCAAAATCATAGCACAAGCCCCCATCCCTTTCGATGACTAAAAAATTTCAATTGCCATCCAATAGTTGAGGCATGTTAGATGGCAATTGAAATTTGTCGATTGTTAAAACAAGTCATCGAAGGTTGTTTATTCACATTGTAATGACCAAAAAATTTCAGTTGCCACATGGTTCACAACCAAAATACGTTTACAATCACCATTCATAACTAGGGCAATTTGACTATCAACAAATATTTTCTTGAATCCATCCTGATGCATGCAACAGACACATTATGACGAACATCGACGTGACATTTGATGCAAAATGGATGTGTGATGCTAGTTTTGACAACCCTAGATAAAACCAAATTTACAACATCAACAAAATATTAATATGAAAAATATTTAAAAGAGGAAGGAAATTAACCAAAAAAAAAATTCAAAATAAAACATCTTAAGTGTCAAATTTATTAAACAAAAGACAAAGATTCAAATGAACAAAAAGAATGGATACAACATTACAATCTATGTTAACCCACAATACACAATTATCTATTGAAAACATAATTAAAAAAATTCAAACATTCACATTCTAACTTGAATCTTAATGATAACCAAATATTGCAACACATTTAACATTATGAAAAAAATGCAATTTATGTTGTCACTTTCACAAGTGTTGAAAAAAAATGGATAGATTTAGTAGAAACATTTCATGAATTAAAAAAAATTCATAACATAAATAGTACAAACATTCAACATGAAAACAAAAACATTTATGAATTTGTTAGAGGAGATCCGGTAACTTGTGCACAATACTATGACTATAGAATGAAATGCCTTTGCAAGTTATTGCAATTAACAAATACATTATTTGGACAAGTACAAGATTATTTTTTTATAACAAAGTTTCAAGCTAAAGAAGTGAGTTTACATGATCACAAACTTTTTTATATAAAAGATGCACCAATATATGGAATCAATAATAATGATGAAATACAATCATTTCTTGATAAATATATAACTTGTGACAAATCTTTATTGTTTATAAATTTATGTGAAAGCCAACTTCACCATCATAAATGAACTTGTCATAAAAAAAATCAACTTGTGTAGGTTTCATTTCCCATTATGGCCATCACTGCATAGCACACAAATATTGAGTCCACTATTAAATCTAGACAAAAAATAACAATTCAAAGCATGATCTTTTTTTAACAAATTAAATGAAATAAACATCTAGGACAAGACATATCATTTGATGACTTTCTAAACATATTACAAATGGATGAACAAACTTACATATTAGCTTTGAGGTCTAGATTACAAAAGCCAACAATTTTCTTGAAATGAAATCTGAAAGATATACATACAAATGCAAATGGAAGATTTGTTGGTAAACTTTGGCAAGCCAATATTGATGCACAATTCATATGGATACATTCACAATAAAAGGAGCCAATGAAGTTGTTGACAGTGCTTAAAATTGTACTTACATTACTTTGAAAAATCACCATTAATTGTATTTAATGAATTATTTATCCATAATTTGTAATTGTATTTTGGTGTTAATGAAATTGGATTCCTATGAATTTGGACTCATTTCACTATGTTATTAGAGTCCTTTATCATACACAAAATACTTGTTGACAAGTTCCTTCTAAGAATTAAAAAATTTGAACGTGTTTTTTGTTACTCAAACTTTCATCAAATGTTCTCAAATTTATTATGGGCTCTAATATACTTCATAAGAAAGGCCACATGTGTTTATATTTTTAAATGCACATGTATTGAATCCTTTTAATGAATGTTGTTGATTTTGCTTTTGAACGTCCTTAATGGTCAAAAAAGTTCAAAATTTGTCATCATGGTTAAAAACAAAATTATACATTTGATTATAATCTAGGTCCTCATGCAAAAATAAATAAATTATTATAATATGAGTCATGCTTGGTCTTAATATTAATATCCAATCGTAGAAATTACATTTAAAATACAATTTTGATATTTAATAGACCAATACATGTAAAACATGTGTAAAATGAAATCTTTGGTAAGGACTGCGACCTTGGTTGCTGTGGTTCCTTTTATTGTGGACATACCCATATTGGATCCATATGTTGTAGCAAGTTATTTTACATCTTATCTAACCAAAGTAGATAAAAATGTTACATAAGAATTACATACCATGCTTAAAAAATGTAACACAAAAAAAATGAAAGTTTTTCAGTGCATTTGACAAATGGCTAATTGTTTTTTAAATGCTTAACAAATGTTTGCACATTTAACTATTTACTTATACTTTCATTTTGATTACACCATGCATCAAGATCATTCCAATTTATTAATACATCCCCAAAAGATGAAAGAGCTTTCATTTTGAAACTTCATAAAATGTTGAAGAAATTGCCATTGACTACCACATATATATAATGTTTGTGAATGATCAATCAATATATCAATCAACCTACTTCATTATCTCATATTTCATTTATTGAATTTGTTGCAAATTATGATATTAAAACCTTAAAAAAAATACAAAAAATCAAATGTTGTTCGTTGGGTTGGTTTTAATAAACACAAAAATCCTAAAAACCATTATAGAGAATCATTATTATTATTTTCACCTTTTGTAATTAATGAGTGAAGTGTCACAAAAACAAACATATTCAACTTGGCATGATGTTTATAAAACAAAGGAATTGTCCATTCAAATGATTCAAATTAAATCCATAAATGCATTTGGTGCTAACAATACAATCATTACAAAAGTTGATTGGGATGAAATAAAGTTGACATTAACAAATTGGTTGTTGAAAACAATGACACATTATGAATGCAAATTTTTCCAAATTATGAAAACCATATTAATTTTTCAAAAAACAACACAAATTTCATATAAAATGTCATCAAACCAAATCTCCATGGCATGGAAAAATATGACATATTAAAAATTTCATGTGAATCCAAAAGCAAATAACAACCAATTTTCAATTGATTCATTGCGATTATTTAAAGATGAAATTCATCCATATTCCATTTTTTCAACCATGGTTCATTCAGTAAATGAGAATAACATGTCCTCTTTGATGATAATATGTATAAAAAACAAATGAATCCAAATAAACCTTTATCCATATTTTTTATTGGAGATGTGAAAACAAGAAAAACGTTTACTTTAATTATTCAAGGTCTTGTTCAAAATATTAAATCTCAAACAAAACATAGATTTAGATCCATCAAAATAAATTGTTTTAAAAATTACCTACACAACAAAATTTGCATATAATATTGTTGGATCAACACTACACTAAAGATTATCAGTTCCATTAACAAATCAATCAATGACTTAAAACCATTAAGTGGTGAAAGATGTGATACTTTGGCAAAACAATATACACAATTAAAATTGTTAATGTTGGATGAAATATCATTGATTGGTAGTCAAATTTTTTCTTTCATTGATAAAAAACTACAAATAATTAAACATAAACACAATAGTTTTCTTTGAAATTTAAATGTTTTGATAATTAGTGATTTCCATCAAGTGGTACCAATTCATCATTCATGGGTATTTCAACCAATAGATGAAGGACTTAATTTTTTGGGTATTAATTTTTGGCAAAAAATATACTATGTTATGAATTATGTTATGTTATGCAACAACAAGATACACAATCCTTAATAAATTTAGAAAAGCTCATCAAACACAATAAGATATTGATATAATTTAACAAATTAGATTTAATATTTCTGCCATCTAATCCAAAATTTCTTCATCTCTTTTATATAAATAAAACAATTCGAGAACATAATGAAAATTTTATTTGAAGAAACAATAGGTCCAATTTATTATTTCTAAACAAAAGATATTAGACATGACATGTGTCCACCTAATTTCACATTATTTAAAACATATCCATTTAAAACTAGTGGATTACATTATGAATTCCATTTGAAACCAAACATGTTAATTAAATTATGTACATGTAATTATTGCACCAATGATGGACTTGTTAATGGTGTTAAAGGATTTTAAAAACTGCAATAGAATAACATCTAACATTTAAAATTTGGGTTGAATTTTCAAACCCAAAAATTGGACAACAAAAAAAAATGATCAACAAGATCAACAATTATCCCACCATTCAAAATAATTGGACACATATCATAGCAAAGGTACAAGTTGGTCATAATTCCAATCATTTATTCACACGTGGGTGTAAACAAAATAAAATGAACAACTTGATTACCTTGTCAAAATTGTAACAATATATTTAAAATAACAATAAGAACCATTATAAAATTGTGGAACATTGAATTTTTTCATTTCAAAGATTAAAAGTAATATATATTTACACTAATGTGTAGTGATTTTCATATTTCAAATGTAAAAGTAGGCTTTAAGTAGGTTTTTCAAACTTTAAATAGCTTTTGACATCTACTTTTCAATGCAGGCTTTGGTTTCAAGTAGGTGTCAAATAGGTTCTTACAAAAAGGAAATAGATTTTATTTTTGATGACTTGTTAAAACATATGTTGATCTTCATTTCCTAACTTATTACATATCAATTTCATTAATTTTTCTACCCAAAAAATAGGTTTGGACACATTTTTCAATTAGTTTCAAATATACTTTTTATCTAATTTTAAAATTCATTTTCTTTTAATATTTTTAGATTTAGATTCTTATAAACTTAATAGAGCAAACTAATCCTACTTGACACATACTTTTAATTAATTTGATGCTATTTTATAGTAGTTATATGAGTGGCATAGGGTTGAAGTGGAGATGTTTATTTATTTTTTCTAATTTATTTTGCTTTGACCCACATATACAATTTCCTATTGAACTAGTAGCAACATGAACAATACATCATGCTCAAGGCTTATCAATGGAAAATTTAGCATTTGATCTTCATGGTGTATTTCAACATGGTTTAACATACACAACTTTAACTAGGATACGAACAAAGGAGAACCTTTATTTATTTAATCCATTACATCAACAAAAATTCAATGTTGATGTGATGGTAAAACAAGAAACAAATATACTTGAAACAAAAGCAATATATGAATTATCTTTATCAATCTTGAAAACTTTTGATCTTTATATCTTATTATTCAATCTTTAAACACTCGATCTCTCAATCAATATTACCATGATATAATTGCCAAGCCTAATTTACAAGCATCACATATATTATGCCTTAATGAAACACAAATAAAAAGTATGGAATCTGAATGCATTGTGGCATTAACAAATCACAAGTTTTCAATTTGTCATGTTATGATGGACATGGCACTATTATGTTTTACAATGCAAATAACATTACATACACATGAAACATATTAAAAATTGGTAATGAAATTATTGTAGCAACCTTCAACATTAACATAAAAAGAACAATTCATATTGTTGCTATTTATAAACCACCCACAACACATATTCAAAGTTTTTTTCAACTATTAGAAAACATTTATATAAAAGCTCTACATCATTGCCCAACAATATTCATAGGTGATTTTAATGTGGAAGTGTTGAAAAACATAACATCATCAATACAACTAACATATTATATGCATCAACATAATTGACCTTTCTAAAAACTACAACAATTTATGATTCACAATTAGGCCATATATGGAATAATGCCATTTTAACATGTTAATCAGGAAGTATAGAAGCTTATTGGACTAGCCATGAACCAACATATTTTGTATTCAAATTACCAAATCACATATCTCACTTTTGCTTCCCTAGCAAAAAAGACATAAAATGTTAAAAATCCATAACTTTGCTTCTTTCAATATATGAGGAAATTAAGCCAAAAAAACTATTAATCACATGAATGATTGATTTTCCTTTTTGCATATAAAACCATATATATGGCAGGGCCATTGTGTGAAACACACCTTGTTTTTAATAGCTGAAAGTTGAAACAGAACGTTTCTCCCCAAAAGAAATGCTAGAATCGCCAATAGTATGTTCTGGCTTTTCGACTGGGATATTGGCCTGTTCCCATGGAAACTGGGGTTAAGTTGCTAATCAGTTCACTTGCAATACCAAGATTCAATAATAACCAGAACTACAAAGTTTTCCCGTGCAATTGCATCCTTCCACTAAATCTAGATCAATATGGCACATAGTAAGGAACAAATACAAACAAAAACCCTGGCCACATTCATTTAGTGTAGTTGCAGGTTACAAGCTGTAATAGGGCAGCAGATGTTCTAAAAGAAGTAATTTCTGTTTAGGTGGGCCTTCCGTTTATTGGAACGCCTGCTGTTGTTCCTTTTCCCCTACAATACGCAGTGTGTATCGAATGGGTACCCATGGGGTACCCACCTCATGGGACCCTTATTCTGGTAAAGCCCACATCCTCAGGCTTACCCCTGGGGCTTTACATGGAAAACAATTTTCACATAGCAAGAGAAGGTTAGCTTTGCTCTGAGTGGTCAGAAAGTGAGTCCTAATTGTGACCATGTTCGTTCTCTCTTGTTTGCAACTTGTAACCCAAGGCAATTCAGACTGAACAAGAAAAGACAGTCATGTGCTTTACAAACAGCTACATCCAGACAATGGTTTTCACCGAAAGTGGCTTGTCCTAGGAGTGCCTTTTTGGGGTTGAGGAGGGGAAACGACACATCCCTAGTACCAAATGATGCTAAATACCCTATTGAGCTTGTTCAGACCTTTTTTGGCTTGTCCTTTTGAATAGTGCTATGGGCCTAAGTTTCCCAACCTCCAGGACTGCATCAGTTTCATTTTGGATGAACTTAAGCCCATTCAAGTTATTAGACTTGTGCATGCATTGAGGTGGGGTCATTTTCTTCTCTCACCTACTTACCCATAAAAACAAATTTCACCATCTACCCATCCTGCCCACCCAAACTGCTTACCTATCAGGTCCATCTATTTACCTACACTTTGCCCATCTATCTCTACCTGCCAAGCCTACCATCACCCTGCCCACTCTTAGCAAAACCTCCACATTTTGCCAAAATCTCTCTCTTCTTAGTAAAAGCTTTATTTCTCAACAAAACTTCTTTACTTCCCCGTTAAACCTCTACTTCTCAGAAGAACTTTTATATATTTTTAGCTCAATCTTCTTTTTATTAAGTTTCTATTATTTGGCAAAAGAAATTTATTCCCTGGCTAAATCTTTATTTCTCAACAAAATCTTTTTATCTTCTTAGTTGCTTTTAACAAAAAATTTATTGTTTTTTCATTAAACTTTTACACTTGCAAGCGAAACAAACGCCGGAAAGAGCTCGATTGGGGAGGGGGGGGCCGTGGGTGGTGGATAGCGTATGCAGACCCATGCAGGGACGAGAAACATGTGGAAGAAGACAAGAGAAACCAGAGCCGGACAGAGCTCGATGATAGCGTCCCGCCTACTATCTACTCCCTGCCCCAAAGAAAAAGGCTCACAGTCATGCTAGTAGCTTTGGAATCTATTATACCTCTGTTAGCCTCTGACATTTTTTGGACCGAAGAGTGAAGACAACCAGAAACAATGATACATTTCCAGCACAGGGGGCGCAAGTAATGTAGACTTCACAGACAACAGGGGGTAACCTACCAAGAGACCCAAGGAATCCAGCAGCTGCAACTAACATGGAAACCAAATGCAACTGCAACGTCAGAAACACAAAGGAAAAAATTCTTTTGAACGAATAAAAGAACGCAGCGGACAGAGCTAATGTGACTAATAACGCTCGATTTCTCCCTGAAAGTTTTGAACTGCGCATAATCTTCATAATCTTCATGATCTTTTCAATTTCAACCTCGTAAGCATTAATTGCTCTTGTTGAAGACTACAACAATCTCAAGCTATTCAGAATTACACAAGAGATTCTTTTCTCGAATCTTTTTGAATCTGAGCAGAACAAATCTCGAGCTACTACTGATTTTTCCACGAGGGCCTAGACTTCCCGAAAACTAAAGAGATATCAAGCTATTGATTCCCTTGGCCAAGAGGGTGAACAGAGAATTCAGAAACCGAGCTTGAAAAGATAGGTATTGAGAGGGAAACTGGAAGGCGGAAATTTTCTATAGACTCGAGCCTCGTGGACTTCACTATACACTGGAAAATTACCCAGATGGACACTTTTGATTGCAATAAGCTTTGGTTATATGTATATTCATGAAGTTGATGACTATACATGAATCTCTCAGACCTGAAGGCTGGGCCTACTAGTGGATGAGCAATGACCTCACGAGCTTGCTCTAAAACGTCAGTTGGTACTTGAACATCTGAATTACATTTTTCTCATATTCTAGCCCTGGATTTAAGGCCACTTATGAATCCACCTGTAGCAGACAAAAATTCCTACCCTTTGCGCCTATGCCCAAGATCTCACTTCCAACATCTTCAAGCCTAACGCCGTGAAATTGTGGCTATGCCGAAGAAATCACCTTCAATTTGGATTGACAACCTAATCTTATAAGTGCTCAATTTTGTTATTGGACATGCCCTTAAGATCAACGGGCTTGTATGTACTATTTAGATCAGTTATATTATCTGATTACTTACTAATATCATACTGGAAGACATCTGCTAATATCTTGAAGGCTAATAACTGAAGTGTTAGGTTTTTGTGCAGGTACACAAGGAACACCTCTGGAGTGGTCTAGAGTGATGCTCTGCTTTAACTGATAGGCTCAGTAGGACTCAGTGTAAGAGGGTTTCTTGGATGGGCTATAGCCGCCTGCAGATTGCTGGACACGAGACTCACGCGTCCAGAAATCAGAGTGCTTCTTGACTTTCTTCACACGTCGAAGCGCTTTCTGAGGTTGCACATTTCCTGTTATCGTCACCCTCTGGTGCGACTGATCGCATAGTACCCCTTCCACACCTGCATCATGATCAGTCACATTCATAACAGTTACATGGTACTTTTGGTTGCCTAACTTGTGACTCATCACTTTCATCAATCAGATCTCGAAGAAGGCAAAACACCTATCGAAGGTTGACATGATCAATGCAACAGGTAGAAATTGTTTCACCACCATTAGGTGAGCAAGAGAAAAGGGGATATGTAGTAATATAAGATAGAAGACAAGCTGTATGCAAAGAAATACCCAAGTTAGCACAAGGGGCTCACCGTCCATGTCTAGGAGTGATTCCTTCACTTTCTCCTCGCACCTTTCGCAGCACAATGGCACCTTCAATTCCAAACGAGGCTGCACCCATAGTGCTAAGGGTTAGAACCTGTAGGCGACTTTGAGGTAATCTCGTACCCAAATTATAATCAGTATGCGAATCATCACATACATTGAAGATTATGAACTTGAAAATCCAAAGATCCTTTCACTCTATCGTTCATTTTTGAAGCTTGTGGGAAGAGTAGTCTACCAGCGGATTTTTGGAGCGCGCCGCTCCAGTTTGGTTGCTCAGCGGCACTTGCTGATTGCGGCTGGAAGGAGTGCTGCCCACGGAATATTGACGAGGCCAGTTCTCCGACGGATGAGTCATAGGAATCTCGTGACGAGCAGCATATTGCATGTCATATGGGCTCACCTGATGCATGTCTGTGTACGGGCGAACCTCGTGATCACGAGACGGTTGCATGTATCGACTCACTGTATACTGACTGCCTGTGTAAGTAGGAGTCTCGTAATCACGAGCTGGTTCGACGTATCGACTTGATGTATAATGCTTGTCTGTGTAGGTAGGAATCTGGTGATCACGAGCTGGTTGCAGGTATCGGTTTGTGGTATAATGCCTGTCTTCGTCGTAAGTAGGAAACTCGTAATCACGTGCTGGTTGCATGTAGCGGCTTGCTGTGTATTGCCCGTTTGCGTAAGCAGGAGCTGTCTCGTAGTCACGTGCTGGTTGCATGTAGCGGCTTGCTGTATACTGCCCCTGTGTGTAAATGGGAATCTCGTAATCACGAGCTGGTTGCATGTATCGGCTTGCTGTATATTGCCCGTCTGTGTAAGTAGGAATCTCGTAATCACGAGCTGGTTGCATGTATCGGTTTGCTGTGTACTGCCTGTCTGTGTAACTATAAGGAGTGTCGTAATCACGAGCTGGTTGCTGCATGTATGCCCTCACAGGATGGCTGGCATTGCCAATCACCCAGGTTGGCTCGTTGTCGCCATAGAAAAGCTGCACCATATCACCCACATGTTGACATTAGTTCATCTTTTCACTTGTGAACCATCAACCAGAACGCACAAAAGAGACATTCGAGACTAGTACTACGCAAAGCTACCAACTAATAATCAACTTCGACCTAAGTTCTCTGCAGAAAAAACAATACCCAATTGAACAGAGTGAAAAATGTGATTAATCTCAAAGAACTCTCTCCTCTTGTCCCTCTCGTTGTTTAATATCTGCAAGAGACGTGGATTAAACATGACATTACCTCAGTCATAGACATCATGTTCGCTGTCCAGCCTTTTTTAGTGTTGCAGTCTGATCGAAGCAACGTTACTTGAACCTAGAGAGCAGTATTACACAAGAAATCTTCCGGTCTCTCGAGTCGCTACTCCTCAATCGATAGCATCTAATGCAGACAAAGGGTGCCCAAAGGATGTAGCAACACTAGATAAGGTGGGCATGGTTCGGCAACACCGAGAGAGATAGAGAGAGAGAGAGATTAGTGGCCTATAAGCCACTTCAAGCTGGGTCTCGCAAATTTGGACACGAAGTGCTAATTGTACTCGGCAGCCAGTTAAGACTGGAAGCAGGAGTGAAGAGAGTAGAGCAGTACTGCAGAGGTAAACGCCAAAATGGAGGCTGAAACTCGATGAAAGTGTTAGAGGACTTCACTTGAAACTGAGATGGTTCCCTCGAAAGATGGTAGTGCGAATAAATGAGAGATGGGGAGAGGAGTTATATAGCATCACAGCAGGCACTTGGGCGGCGGAATTCTCCAAGCTAGAAGTCATACCTTTGAGGTAAGAAAAAAAACTCCGAGGGTAAAGGACTGGGACCCAGGAACTTGGAAGGTCTGTTCTGACGAGACACAGCTACCAAGGAAGCTGGTTGTTCGCACCTACACCACCCCCCTTTCCCGAGACACTAACTTCCACAAAAATTTCTGACAGAGGGACTGACATGCACTCCTATTTTGTCTTTTTGGCAGTCAATTAAACCCAATTAGACTGAAACACGGAATCTGACTGAAAGAAGGCTAGTTCTAGGCTGTAGTAGCATGAGACTATTGCGTAGGTACTTATGAAGGATTAGCGCATATACTCAAACCTATGATGGGCTTCACTGGCAAACTCTCCAAGGAACCAGATCGTTTAAATCCTCTATAATGCATTTTTTTAAGGCACCAGCAATTATGCCTGACACAGGAACCGCTCAAGAAATGCCTGTTACGGGCACATAAGTCCTTCTGTCAGACATATTATATTTGGGAATTAGTGACAAAGTTCCCCCTAGCCTACCGCTTCTTTTCTCTTCCATTTTGAAGGGATTGGAACCCCGCCCGGAACTTTCTATACCCTCCTTCCCGCTCATTTTTTTGGACGCCTCTTGATCGTACCCACTTTTGACAGATTCGTAGACTAAAAATGTTTTTGGACTACAGGTGCTCCTTGCGAGCGAGGTACACTCAAGGAGTTCCTTGTTGTACTCCCTGATATTTGCTGCACACTCCAGAGTACAGCCTGCCAGCAGTGGAGACCTGTACATGATTTCATGGTAACACCGCGCTCAGTGTGGTGCGACTTGGTCTCTGTGGTGTTGAGTGAACTTACAGCATGTAAATTTATAGGGACGTTGTCCTAGCAGAGAAAGGATGATGCCACAGATTCTTCAATCAACACTATTTTGTCTTTCTCCTTGGAAAGCCCATCTAACCTAAGATCTTTAGAGGAAGGTAGTGCCAGGAGTTCCCATCATTGGGCTTGTTCACAGGCTGCTCCTCCCAGTCAGGCATAGTCTCCCTGAAGTACTGCCCCCCTTTGCGGGCTCTATGATGAAGACTACTTACTACTGTGTGTTATCCTACCAGGATGTTATTTTGTTGGCTCTGCCCAAAGGGAAGAGATTACAGATTGGTTGTGGGATTTGGACATAAAATTTTGACTCGAACTTAACCCAATGTGTGATATCTGAAGTAATATATGTGCATATGATGAATGGGCATGTTCTATAGAAGTGCATGCATCTAGATGACAAGTGCTAGATCCAGTAAGGGAAGCTTTTCATTTGAAGTTTGAACAGGTTCAAACCTGTCATAAAGTGCAGAGTCATTGTGCCATGAGCTGCTTGTTTTGGTTATTTTACTGCATCTTTCTACCTCGGACAGGGTCACAGCACCAGTGATTTCTCCTTTAATAGATTAGTAGGTTCCCACAAGGATGAATTATCCACCCAGCACAGTTCACTACACATTGCAAGTTGCAGGCTGGCTGCTAGTCCAGACTTGACAAACTGTCATAGGCTTGCTGAAACCCAAGCTATATTCTCTTTTGCAGTACAGATTTAGAACTACAAGATGTTCAATAACATAATGTCATGCATTTCATATTGAACCATTATTGGGGAACTAATCATGAGCTCTGAACAGGGCACTGGCCCCCCTTGTATTTCTTGGATTTCTTTAATGTTTGATGGGGCTGCTGCCTCCCTCCCCTTCTCGGGTTTCTTTCTGAACAGGGCACTGAGTGGTGCCCTAAACACATCTGGGAAAAATGGAAATGGGCCAGGATGAACCAGGACCTAACTGGTACCTCACCTTCCTTGAGTGAGGAAATTGTAGGTTTTGAATGAAACAACTCCTTTCCAGAATATGGCTGAGCCTACATTTTAAAGGGATTTTTGTTAATTTCTAAGTGAGTTTTGGGTTTCCAGCATACCTTAAGGAGTTGCTTAGTGTTCGTGAATTTGATTGATGAATTTTTGGGGTGATTCAAACCTACATAATGGTGCTCCCGTACATTCCCAATCGTGTTTCACATTTGTCATGCAGTTTTACCTTTGATCTTCCCAGAGTTTCCATAATACATCCTTCCAAATCAGAGCTTGTTTTAATGAATCCTTCTTCACCAGCTCTAGTAGCAATATTTTCTGTAATTTGTGAAAATAGAATCTGCAAAAATGTAAATATTTTTCACACTATGTCCATGTGGGATCAGATTGAGCAGTGAAAATATCATTTGGTGACGAGGAACCTTTCGTTCAGCAAATGCTGCAAATCTGACTTGACAAGCGCCTGCTACGTGCAAATCTGCTCTTTGGGATTTTGCTTCATGCCAGCTTAGCTTTGGTTTCTTGAAAAACACACCTAAATCCGAGGGTGGATGTGATAAATATGCTGCTCTCCTCTTCCAACGCACAGTGAAGCTGGGAATTCCATGCTCACCTTCATATGTACTTTTAGGGCTGGTCAGGAAAGGAAGAATAGTAAGTTGGATGATCAATTGTTATCAGTATCATCCGTTTGTATAGTGCTAAGTATCGTATGGAATGCCGTTTTGAGATTTATACCAGGAAAGTGGTATCATTTGAAAGCAACTGTGCAGACCTAGACTCTGAATGATGACCAAAAAGTTCTGCATCAGAGTCACACGAGTCCTTGTGGTTTTGAGGTGGGCATTCTATTCCGCCCTGATACAGAAGCCAATGAGGCATCACAATTGCTATACACTCAGGCTACAAGTCAGTGTAAAGCACTCAAAGAAAAGCTTTAATGTAAAACAGAGGCATGATGGTGTAAATTACCTCCACAATAAGCATGGTATACTTCATTTCAAGGAGGATTCTTATGCTTTGTAAAATTCCCCTATTCATGAAGCAAACTCATGACATCATACAGGTTTATCTCAGCCACTGAATTTACATCTGTCTTGTTTGATCTCACCATTGGCCTCTTTCTTTACTCTGGGTAAGGCCCTTGAACAGTGACATCCCTAGAATTGGGAATTCGGTCTCCTTGAAACAAGAGTCCTAACTCTAGTGATGATGATGACATCCTAGGGCTTACTCCACACAAAGTTTCCTCTCCATCTCATGAGTCCCTAAGGCGAACCCAAGTCCCCCCATGCAGGACCAATCAACTGTGAGTCAATTTAGAGTTCCCAGACTGGAACAGATCTTGGTTTCTATAGATAAATGAATGCACTAGTCATGGCATTTAATGTACCTGGTATCACGCACCTATCTAGCCTTTGCTACTGGAATTCGGGACATGTTTTGGACAATGCTCAATGGAGAGCCATATGGACAAAACATAGCTTCCCTGGCATTCCTTCTCTCCCTGTCAGTCGAGCAGAGGGATCCATTTTCAGAGTGATCCTATCAGATGGATAGCCCTCTAGCATCTTACTACCCACTCTTTCAGTGTCTGAGCATGGAATGGTTCTCTAGATAACGTATCACAACTTCAGTTACACCCTGCCGTTCTCTGTCCATCTGAGACCCAGACTTGTTCAGGGAAATCATACCGTTTCAAACAATTCCTACAAAATGTGTGGCCACGCTTCAAGGTTTTGGCTTTTCTGTTTGGAGGCTTCAAACTCAGAAACATCAAGAACTGTGACATTATTCAAAGCCTTAGGTGGTATGAGAGAAGAGTATTTTAACATTGTGGCAGCCCCAAAATGTAAGCATAGTTGTACAAGAATGGACTGATAACCCATTCTCATATACGTAGGGGAAGAGCATTAGCCCTATTATCTTGTAGTGGTTGTACTAGTGAGGAACTGTACGGTTAAAGTTGGAGTCAAGTTGCTGGACGCAGGCATGGACGTCAGTACACTGACAAGTGTAGTTGCAGACACTAATGTTCAGGTCGCCTGAGGATTTGATCAGAATTCTCATACTCCAACTATGTTGGGCACTCGGTATGAGGAATATGTTGGACTGAATGTTTTGAGGTCTTGGCGGGTTAATTTAAATGTGTATCAGTGTTGTAACCGCTGTTGGGCAGTTCTTGACTTTTTATAAAGAACGTCTGGTTCCTATTGTAGAAAATAAATTAGAGAAGGTCCAGTTCCTGTTGTAGGAATCTGGTTCTGGGTCAGGTTCTTAAAACATATTCCAATTTTAGTTCTGGTTTCTTTCTTTCTTTCTTTCTTTCTGGTTTCGATTTTCAAACTCAAACGTGGTTTTTATCCACCAAAATTGGTGGTGAATGGGTAGTAAACCTCTTTGGCCTTCAGTTCTAGTCCTTTTGTTCAGAAATCCTGGTTCCAGTTCAAAAAAACCAGAAAAATCCTGGTTCCAGTTTTTAAAACCAGGAACCCAATTCCAGTTTGATTTCCATCCTTAAAAACCCCAGAACCTCATTCCAGTTCAGATCCTCAGAACCAGTTCCAGTTCCAGTTTTGACTAACCAAACTGACAGTTCTAACACTCCAAACTGGGTACTCACCAAACACTAGTTTAAACCTTTTGGCCCTCTAATGTCCACATATAGCTGAACAACTTCAAACATGTACCTTTGGACCCTGAAGGTGCCACTAAAAAACTGGAAGGGAGTCACATGATGTGGTGTCTAGCTACAGTGAATGATTTTTTCTACATTTAAATCTCTAAATTATACGCTCTTGAACACTCTGTTAGTGCTTTAGCAGGGTTGATCTAAAATGGATGAACCACATCAAGGGCTTTTGACGACCTAGAAGATTGAGCCTCCTTGTTGATTAAAACTTTCATCTTATCTGCGCCAGCTAGAGCAGACCTTACAGGACCTGTCACCTGACTAAGAGCCTTTTTTTTTCCTGGCGAACTGGTGCCAGATTTCGCCCTCCATTGGAGATGCGCAACCACCATAACAAGAGATTTTATTTTCAATTCGCCACACACTGCTGTTGGATGAGGATTAAAATTCCAGTTTGCATTCAGTTAGACAGGAGTTTTCGCCAGATTTCCATTAGTTTTCTACTGATTTTACAGTTTCCTTAACATTTTTCGCCATTAATGCTAAAATCTAAGGTGGGATCATTGCCACTCATGCTAAATCCCTTATGGAATGGTGGCCACCCATGCCTCATCATAAAAATGAAAAAAAAAAAACGTTGCTGACTAACCTAATCCTTGACCTCACAGACCAATGTAGCAAAACCTTGCGTCTAAGAAGAAACAGGAACGCAGTCAAGAAGCTGGTTCCAGCTGGGAGTTGCAGTCAGTGCAAGGCATGTACCATACTGTGTCCACATACTTGAGGATTCCATCTCTCAGCTTTATAAATTGAACACTCTAACAAAATCTGCTATTTACATTCTGTCCGGGCCCACTGTCACTCCACATTGCATACTTTGCAGAACCCAAATTTGACCAAGAAATCATGAATATATGACAACTCCAAAGGGGCACGGTGTCCAGACTCCAAAGAATAGGGATTAAAGTGGACCGAACTCCAAGGCCTCCATCACCAAACAAGACCACATGTCACGGCACCCCTCACTCACTCCATTCCAGTGGAGGTGGACAGCATGAGGATGGAAACCATGGAAACTTTATCCGTCAATGAAAAATGAACACATACATACCATTACAACAACCTACTCCTGTACCAGTTTGCCCCATATTCCCATGTAAAGTGCATGATATTGATGGGTTACTCTACCAAGAATGTTGTGCCAAAGGCTGCAGCTTGGGTACTGCTGCATGGGTTTTGCATCAATTCACATGGTCCCCAGCTGTGACTGAAAAGCTATGTCTAGTGCTCCTTGCGTGTTTGTGCAAAGGATACCGAAGAGACCATCATGCATGCAGTCACAGCGCGGGCTTTGATGTTGGTGCATCTGGTGCTGAGTAGGCGCTAGGATGAGATCACAGGCTTTTAAGTAGGGAGGATGATATTCTTACCATGGTAGAGCTGTCAAAACGGTAGAGTGAATCCTGAATATGCATTTTGGCATCAAGCAGTTACATTATGAGCAGTGTTTTTTCAATGGTGATTTATTGCAATTTTTCTAGTTTGGAAAAGAGGCAGCCACTAGTACAAAGGAAATACAAGTTTAAAAAGGGTCAAGTCGTTACAAAGCACCCAAACTTTGAATGTGATGGCCAGAAGGTTGTTTCCTCCCATCGTGAATTTACCACCCTAATTTAACCTTGTAGATCTCCCCATGTGACCGCACCTCAGGCCATAGATCTCACCAAAGAGCCATATTGGAGCCATCAAATGAGCCTTTTCATGAAAACCCTAAACCTTAGATTGCCCGATGTTCTCGCTTGTTTTGTGCAAAAGCTCATCACCACTTAGCTCAAGCTTGTCTCCTATCACCTACTGGCCCAAGCTTTTCCCCTCCTTTCATCAATTTGTTCTGTAATTCTATTGAGGATGCTTCATAATTGCCAAATCATGAGTGTCACTAAATTGGACTTTTTGTTTTGGATTCTAAGGTTCGTTATTGATGTTTCACAACAAAGTATCAAATTTAAGTTACACAAATTCTTCAAGTCTACCTACAACTTTGATTCTTTGTGATCTCCTTTCAAGAGTTTGCAAGATTTTATGCTTAAGCTAGAAAACCATTGAATGGTTGAAAATATGTTGAAACTATGTCATTATAACTAGTATGTGCATTCAAGTATTGTGTTTTGAAAGTTTGTGTGATTCTTGTTTTCTATGTTCTATTTTGGCAAGTTTCATGCATTGCATAACTCCAACACTCTTTTAACTTTGTCAAGTTTTATGCTTGTGTATGACCATAATAGTAGTGGGTGATTTGCTACAAACAAAACATCTTAATTCTGGACTTTTTATTACAAATTGTGATTTTTTTTCAATTTAGGTTATTTGCCTTTGTCCTTTTAATTTGTGTGAAAGATAATTTGCAAACAGTTTGAGGAGTGAATTTAGGGTTGAATTTAATGTGTAGATGTTTGGGGAGGTTTATGGCATGTGTAATGCAATTTGTCTAAAGGTTGTACATTACATGAGTTCAAAAATGTATGCACATTATGAATTGTCCAAGGGTTAGCATATTTTGACCTCCTTCCTTGTTTTCTATTTAATATTTAACTTTTTAAGAGGTAGTGTGCAATTCAAAGGTGTTGCAATATCTCCATTTTCTAATTAATGGGTCTTGAGGTTTCTTTTCTAGATTTTTTTTTGTCCAATCTTGTTTAATGCAATTTTAAAGTTATTACAATAGTTCTAGTTGTTTCACTAATGAATCTTGAGGTTTTTTTATAGATCCTCTTTTATCCATTCTAATTTAATGCAATTTTAAGTTGTAATAATAAATCTAATTGTTTCATTGGTGGGTTTTGAAATTATTTTATAGATTCTCTTATGTTCATTTTTATTCAATGCAATTTTGACTTATTGCAATAAAACCAATTATTTCATTGATGATTGTTAAGGTTTTTATTCCAAATTTTCTTTTATCCATTCTCGTTTAATGTAATTTTGAACTATTACAATAAACCCAATTGTTTCATTGTTAAGTCTTGAGGTTTTTTTAAAACATTTGATTTTCTCCATTTTATTCAATATAGTTGTGAACTATTGCAATAAACATAGTTATTTCATTAATGAATCTTGAGGTTTTTATTCCAAAATTTTTTATATCCATTTCCTAGCTTGTTCCAATAAACCTAGTTGTTTCATAGGTGAATCTTGAGGTTTTTGGGTGAAAGCATGGTAAAGTATACAAAAAAAGTTACCGCAATAATATCAAGTTAAAAAAGAAGAAAATTTTCATGGAAACATAAGAAAGTATATTCAAATTTTACTTAAATTTCATTTTGAAACTATTGAGCCCTCAATTGGGTTTATTGCAAATCAATTACAAAATTTCAAAAACTTTGGAATAATAAAAGTAAGGAATAAATAGGTTTAAAATTGATTAATCAATATGGTGTTCAAACCTACATTTTTAGTAGAGAATTTAATGAAATGTACATGTATGAAGTTATAGCATAAAGATCATTGTATATTCAAGGGTCTCACCAAAAAACAAATCTACTTTCTCTTTGGTAGAATATACTTAACACATACTTGAATCAAATGTTACAATGTAAAAAGTAGGTTTTAAAAGCTACTTGAATTTACAAAGTTTACTTGAAACCTATTTTACAATGCAAAATTAAAAAATTAATGCATGATAATGAAAAAATATCTTGTTATTTATCATTCAACTACAAAGGTTAACGTATAACAATTTTGTGATGGGTTTTGGTCCTACTTTTTGTTCATTTATGAAGTAGACTAGCAAGTACTTTTAGTTGTATGCTTCATTGTGTTTTCAACCTTCTATATCCTCTTTTGTTCATTTTCACTATGTATCAATCATTTTTCACAATCTCTCCACAACTCCCACAAAGTTATAAATTCAAATACTTCTTTTTGAAATATTGGTGGGTTTTTTGTCATTTCTAGTCCCAATATAACTTTTTCATCTCATGGTCCTTGGTTACTAAGGTATGTCAAGGTGATATTCATAATATGTATTCAAGTTCACTATAAACAACTTTTGGGCCTTCAAATATCTACTATAGTTTAAATATGAAAACATTCAGATATGGTGGATATTTAATTTGAATTTTGAAGTTCAACATTTGGCACTTGAATTGAATGGCCAACATGTTTAAGCAATGCATCAAAATCTAGAAACTCCATGTTGCCATCATTTATGATTGAAAATGTGTTGTTATTATTGATTCACAAGTGAAAAACCAATACAAAAGTTAAAACCTACAACTTTATACAATTCATTCGTATTTTATTTTATTTCCAAGTTTTAAGTTTGTTTTGTGTTTTTATTCTCTAGTGTTTGGGATTTCATGTTCATGCAAATCCATGAACTAGGTGTGTTTTGGCAAGGATTAGAAAGGTTTTGATTTGAAAATTGAAAATTCAATTTCTAGCCCACAATTTCATGGATGTTCTTGGGATTGTGTATCCCCAATATTGGTTGCATTTAGATTCTAATGCATCATTTGCAAAACACCATGAAGGTATCAAAGTTACATTCTACTCTCAAAAATCCCAATCATGGGTGAATGGTTGGGAAAGAAAGGTCTTTGAATTGCTAATGCAAATGACCTTGATTACTAGCAAGGCATGTTCAAACTCATAATGAATTCAAATGTATAAACATGTATGGCACTGCCTTTTGACATTAATCCTTTAACCATAATGTGG